>JFBN01306842.1_pt1 | contig 103403 bp, 89 predicted proteins | sample 768741 | NCBI WGS metagenome assembly JFBN01 (sample SAMN01983846, study PRJNA193217) | chicken gut metagenome | biome: terrestrial biome; isolation source: ceca of Broiler chicken | host: Gallus gallus | place: United Kingdom: England | collected 2010-09-07
AGAAGGCCTTGCAGGCCTGTCAGAACCGGAATGATATTGTGCTGGTGTTCCCCAAGGGACGATATGATTTCTATCCGGATAAAAGTAACGAAAGCGATGTACTGAAACGACCGGCAACTTTGGGTATTCATTTGAAAGGGCTGAATAAGTTCACCTTAGATGGAGGCGGTTCGGAATTTGTTTTCCATGGGAAAATGGAGATTGCTCATATTGAAGATTGTGACAGTCTGACTCTGCGAAATTTCAGCGTGGACTGGGATAGACCTTTTATATCTCAGGGAGAAATTATCGGCTCTACCGACTCTTATTTGGATATTAAGATAGATAAAGAAGCCTATCCCTATGAAGTCGTCGATGGGAAAGTATATTTCATAGGGGAGGATTGGAAATTACCCATTATGACCATGTATTCAACTCTGTATAACAAGGCGACCAAAGAGATTGCCTATAATACATGGGACGCCAGTTTGGGCGATATATTTGAGAAACCGGTGGAGGAGATATCGGAAGGTGTTCTGCGATTTCATGGGAAGCCGGCTATACAGGTAGAGCCTTACACGACGATAGTCTCTTTGTTTCATGTCCGTTATTTCGCTACGGGTATAGGTGTGACCAATAGCAGAAATATTCTGTGGAAGGATATTAAAATGTATCACTCCCTGAGTAATGGCTTTTGGGGATACCGTACAGAGAACATTACGATGGATAATGCCTCGGTGGTTGTCAACGATGCCAAGGGGCGATATTTCAGTTCGGTGGCCGATGCTTCTCATTTCTCGGAGTGCGGCGGAACTATTCGCGTCTTGAATTGTGCCCATACGGGGCAAGCCGATGATTTTATCAATGTACATGGCACGAGTGTCAAAATAATTGGTCGAGTCAATCAAAATACGGTTATGGCTCCAGTTGAAGGAAAAGGTTCCGGCCGATCGGTTCAGATAGGTGATGAATATTGGTTCATCAAGCAGCCCGAAGCCCAGCGAGGTGAGGTAGGGGTTGTTGCTGACAAAAAACTGTCGGAGGACGGTTCGTTCTATTACGTGTCATTTGACAAGCCTGTCCCCGAGGCTATCGGTAATGGCGACTTTATGGAATGTAAAACCTGGTGCGCTGCCGTAGAGATTCGTAACTGTAAGATACAGAAAAGGCATCGGGCTCGTGGTATTTTGGTAACTACTCCCAAAAAGGTTGTCATAGAAAACAACTATTTTAGTACGGCCGGTACGGCAATCCTCATCGAAGGCGATTTTGATTACTGGTATGAGTCGGGAGCCAATACCGATGTCACAATCCGCAACAATACTTTCGATAATTGTTTGACCTCTGGTAACCGAGACGGTAGCAGAAGTCAATGGGGCGAGGCGGTCATTACCATTACGCCTTCGCATATCCCCTCGACGGTAGATATGGAGCCTTATCACAAAAACATACGAATTGTAGATAACCGTTTTTATGTGTTTGATGTACCGCTTGTCAGAGCCGTATCTACCCGAGGACTGTATTTCATGAATAATCAGATTATAAAGACCTTTGATTATCGTCCGTATACCTGGCAGAAGGTTTCGTTCCTGTTAGATGGTTGCAGAGATGTCAAGATACGAAATAACAGCTGGGATAAGCGTTATACGGAGCGCAGTGTAGCTGTGGAGCATATGCGCCTGTCTGATGTACAGACCGATGCGAACGACCACTTTGTAATCAAGGAATTGAAAGGAATAGATACACACATGCAGTGGTGATTAAGAAGCACCGCAAAATATGGGGGAATACGGGTTTCCGAATGGAAATCCGTATTCCCTGTTTCTGTATGGATATGATTCGGTTTCAATTTCAATTCAATAAAAATTCATCAATTGCCTCAAAAAGTCAACGGCCAAGGCTCAGCGATACAAGAAAGTTTATATGTCAAAATAACAGTTTAATGTGTGAACAGCTGTTGATTTGTTTGTGAAACATTTTGAAAGCATGAATAAATGTCTATATTTGCACTCTTAAATGTGGCAAAATTATAAACCATGGAGGTTGCAGTCATAAAATACAATGCAGGGAATATTTATTCGGTTTTGTGCGCTTTACGCCGGTTAGGTATCGACCCGGTAGTCAGCGACTCGCCCGAGGTGCTTTCGCGAGCCGATAAGGTGATTTTCCCGGGAGTAGGAGAGGCCTCGTCGGCCATGCGGTATTTACGTGAACATGGGTTGGACCGAGTGATTGTCAATCTCACCCAGCCGGTACTGGCCATCTGTATCGGGTTGCAGCTGCTCTGTTCGCATTCCGAGGAGGGCGATGCCGATTGTCTGGGTGTGTTCGATACTCCCGTGCGACGGTTTGTCCCGCGCGACGGAGAGGAGAAAATACCCCATATGGGTTGGAACACGTTGCACAATCTGCAAGGGCCTCTGTTTCGAGGAATCGGCGAGGGGAGCTATGTCTATTTCGTGCACAGCTATTATGCCCCGGTTTCGGCCGACTGTGTGGCGCAGTGCGACTATATCACTCCATTTTCAGCTGCGTTGAACAGAGATAATTTTTATGCCACCCAGTTCCATGTCGAAAAGAGTGGGGCGGTGGGAGCTCGCATCCTTGAAAATTTCCTGACCCTATGATTCAGTTAATCCCGGCCATAGATATTATAGGAGGCCGTTGCGTGCGGTTGTCGCAGGGCGACTATGCCAGGCAGCAAGTTTATAATGAGAATCCGCTCGAAGTGGCCAAGGCTTTCGAGGATAACGGGTTGACCCGCTTGCATCTGGTCGACTTGGACGGAGCCAAGGCCAGCCATATTGTCAATTACAAAACACTCGAACAGATTGCCGGGCACACGGGATTGATTATTGACTTTGGGGGCGGATTGAAGAGCGACGAGGATTTGCGCATTGCCTTTGAGAGTGGAGCTCATCTGGTGACGGGTGGCAGTATTGCCGTGCGTGACCGCGACCGGTTTGTCGGTTGGATTGAGCGATATGGCAAGGAACGAATCATTTTGGGCGCCGATGCGCGGGACGAAAAGATTTCGACCGGTGGGTGGCTCGATGATTCGGAGATTGAACTGATTCCTTTTGTGCGCGACTATATGCAGGCCGGTGTCGAGCAGGTCATCACGACCGACATTGCCCGCGACGGCATGTTGCAAGGGTGTGCCGTGGAGTTGTATCGCAAGATGCTGGACGAGTTGCCCGGCATCTATTTGATTGCAAGCGGAGGCGTAGGTTCGTGGGCCGACGTCGAAGCGTTGCAGGCGGCGGGTGTCTCGGCCGTTATTTTGGGAAAAGCTATTTACGAAGGACGAATATCGCTTGGCGAGATTTCGCACTTCATGACTGTCAATTCTTGAAAATTATGTTGGCAAAACGTATTATACCCTGCCTTGATGTGAAAGATGGCAAGACGGTAAAGGGAACCAACTTTGTGAACTTTCGGGAAGCCGGCGACCCGGTAACGCTGGGCGAGTTTTATAGCCGGCAGGGAGCCGACGAATTGGTCTATCTCGATATTACGGCTTCGTATGAGGGGCGCAATACCTTTACCGATTTGGTGAAACGCATTGCTGCCCGCATCGATATTCCCTTTACCGTAGGAGGTGGTATTCATTTGTTGACCGATGTCGACCGGCTGTTGAGTGCCGGGGCCGACAAGGTGTCGTTGAACTCGGCTGCTTTGAAAAATCCACAAATTATCGAAGAGGTGGCAAAAAATTTCGGTTCTCAGGTGTGTGTTATCGCAATAGATGCTAACTTTGAGGACGGAAAATGGGTGTGCTACCTGAATGGTGGCCGGGTGCCTACTCACCGCACGCTCTTTGAGTGGGCGGTCGAAGCTGCCGACCGGGGGGCAGGTGAGATTCTGTTTACCAGTATTGCTCACGATGGAACTCGTGACGGATATGCCTGCGAAGCTCTGCGCGAGTTGCACCGGTTGTTGCCGATTCCCGTCATTGCATCGGGTGGTGCAGGGAAGATGGAACATTTCAGGGAGGCATTTCTCGCAGGGGAGGCCGATGCGGCATTGGCTGCCGGGGTATTCCACTTCGGGGAGATTGCAATCCCAGCATTGAAACAATATTTATCGGGATATGGTATTCCCATAAGAATATGAATTATGGATAAAGAAGAGATAAAGCAACTGGATTTCGACAAGATGGGTGGGCTCGTTCCGGCTATTGTGCAGGACTGCGAGACCCAAAAGGTGCTCATGCTTGGCTTCATGAACGAGGAGGCTGTGTGCAAAACCATAGAGACGGGAAAGGTGACTTTTTTCAGTCGTACCAAAAAACGTTTATGGACCAAAGGCGAGGAGAGCGGTCATTTTTTGCTGGTGAAATCGATTCAGAAAGATTGTGACCGGGATACACTCTTGATTCAAGCTACACCCTGTGGCCCGGTATGTCATACCGGAGCCGATACCTGCTTCGGCGATGAGAATCACAACGACCTGGCCTTCATCAAATACTTGCAAGATTTCATCGATCGGCGCAAGGCCGAGATGCCCGAAGGGTCATACACCACTTCGCTTTTCAGGTCGGGTATCAACCGCATGGCCCAGAAGGTGGGTGAGGAGGCTGTGGAGACCGTTATCGAGGCAACCAACGGAAGTGATGAACGGCTTATCTATGAGGCCTCGGATTTGCTGTATCACCTGATTGTGTTGCTTACCTCGAAGGGCTATCGCATAGAAGACTTGGCCCGTGAATTAAAAAAGAGGCATAAATAAAAGTGTGTTATGGAAAGGAAATTGCTCGTAAAATATACCGATGTACAGATTTGCCGGGAAGAACTGACTATATTGGATCATGTCAATTTCGAACTGTACAGTGGAGAGTTCGTCTATTTTATAGGGCGTGTGGGCAGTGGTAAGAGTTCGCTGCTGAAAACCATGTATGCCGACCTCCCCATCAGCGAAGGCGAAGCTACCGTCCTCGACTTCGATGTGCGGCATATTCGCAACAAGGAGATTCCTTTGCTGCGTAGAAAATTGGGCATCGTGTTTCAAGATTTTCAACTGCTTACCGACCGTTCGGTCTATGAGAACCTGGCTTTCGTGCTGAGAGCAACCGGCTGGAAAGACAAGGAGGAGATTGACACCCGGGTAGCCGAAGTGCTCGATCAGGTGGGTATGCGCAAGAAATCATACAAGATGCCGCACGAGTTGTCGGGTGGGGAGCAGCAACGTATCGTTATTGCCCGGGCTCTGTTAAACTCTCCCAAGATTATTCTGGCCGACGAGCCTACGGGTAATCTCGATCCCCAAACGGGGCAGCAGATTGTCTCGCTGCTTCACCATATTTGCGAGACGGGTACGGCCGTCATCATGACCACTCACAATCTGAATCTGGTCGAGGAGTTTCCCGGACGCATCTTGAAATGCGAGGACAAGAGCCTGGTGGAAGTTTAATTTGCGCTCCGAATAGTTGATAATCCGGCAGAAAAAGCCTACTTTTGCGGAGCAATAAATATAAAGTTTACATTAAAAAATAAGTAGAATAGAAATGAAAGTACTCAAATTTGGTGGAACTTCTGTGGGTAGCGCCCAATGCATGAAAGATGTTGCCAAATTAATTTGTGACGGTAACCCCAAAATCGTGGTGTTGTCGGCCATGGCCGGGACAACCAACACCTTAGTAGAAATATCGGACTATCTGTATAAGAAGAATACCGATGGTGCCCGCGAAACGATTGGAACACTTGAACGAAAGTATATTAGAGTTATCGACGAACTGTACAGTACCGACGAATATAAACAGAAGGCCCTCGATGTGGTGAAGGGCTGCTTTGATCACATACGCTCTTTTACAAAAGACTTGTTTACGCTCTTTGAGGAGAAGGTGATTCTGGCCCAGGGCGAACTCATGTCGACTGCCATGGTGCACAATTATCTGTTGGAGCAGGGGGTAAAATCGGTGATGATTCCGGCTCTCGACTATATGCGCACCGACAAGAATTCAGAGCCCGATACGCAATTTATCAAAGCGAAACTCACGGCCTTATTGCAGGAGAATCCCGATGCCGATATTTATATCACCCAGGGCTATATCTGCCGCAATGCCTATGGCGAAATCGACAATCTGCAACGGGGTGGCAGCGACTATTCGGCCTCGTTGATTGGTGCCGCTATCAATGCCGAGGAGATTCAGATATGGACCGACATAGATGGCATGCACAACAACGACCCCCGTTTTGTAGAGAATACAAAACCGGTCCGTTATCTGCAATTTGAGGAGGCTGCCGAGTTAGCCTATTTCGGAGCCAAGATTCTGCACCCCACATGTGTGTTGCCGGCCAAATTGAACAACATACCGGTGCGGTTGCTCAACACGATGCAACCCGATGCCCCCGGGACGTTGATATACAACAACCCCGAAAGTACTGATGGTGAAATCAAGGCGGTCGCTGCCAAAGAGAACATCACGGCCATTAAGATCAAATCGGGCCGTATGCTGTTGGCCTACGGATTCCTGCGGAAGGTGTTCGAGATATTCGAGAGCTACCAAACCTCCATCGATATGGTTACTACCTCGGAGGTAGGAGTCTCGTTGACTATCGACAATACCAAGCATTTGCAGGAGATTCTCGACGATTTGCGCAAGTTCGGTACCGTAACGGTTGACGAGGATATGGTAATCATTTGTGTCGTAGGAGACTTGGAATGGAATCACGTGGGTTTTGAATCGGCTGCGGTACAAGCCATGAAGGATATACCGGTGCGTATGATTTCCTATGGTGGAAGCAACTACAACATTTCGTTTCTGGTTCGCCGACAAGACAAGGTGAAGGCCCTGCAATCGCTCAGCCGATACCTGTTTGAAAATAAGTAAATGAAAATATTCTTTGTGTCATGTAGAAGTTGTTCTGCATGACACTTCATTTTTTTATAGACACTATGTTCCCTATAAGTCACTTCAATCAACTTAAAACTCCATTCTATTATTACGATAAGGCGCTGTTGAACGATACGCTTTCGATTCTTACCCGCTTGGCCGAGGACCGCAATTTTGTGGTGCACTATGCCATCAAGGCTAATGCCAATCCCGAAGTATTGAAAATTATCGCTGCTGCGGGGGTGGGTGCCGATTGTGTAAGCGGGGGAGAGATAGAAGCCGCGCTTGCTGCCGGATTCCCGGCCAAGAAGATTGTGTTTGCCGGTGTAGGAAAAGCCGATTGGGAGATCGAGTATGCGCTTGAGAACAAGATATTCTGTTTTAATGTAGAGTCGGCCGAAGAGTTGGCAGTTATCGAGGAGCTTGCCCGCAAGAAGGAGACGATTGCCTCGGTTGCCTTGCGCCTCAATCCCAATATCGACGCTCACACTCACGAGTATATTACAACCGGGTTGAATGAAAATAAGTTTGGTATTCCTCTTGAAATGCTCGACGGGGTACTTGCCCAGATGCAAAACTATACGCACGTGCAGCTCGTGGGCTTTCATTTCCATATTGGGTCTCAAATCTTAAATATGGAATCGTTCCGTCTGCTTTGCGGACGTATCAATCGCCTGCAAGACGATTTGGCTCGTCGCAACATACAGGTGAAACATATCAACGTGGGTGGCGGCTTGGGTGTCGATTACGATAATCCCGATAAAAACCCTATACCCGATTTTGAGAGTTATTTCAACGTATTCCGCGACAATCTTGATTTGCGGGGCGGACAGCAGTTGCATTGCGAGCTGGGACGTGCTGTCGTGTGTCAGTGCGGTTCGCTGATTACCCGGGTACTGTATGTCAAGAAATCGCTCAAAAAGCAGTTTGTCATTGTCGATGCAGGCATGACCGACCTTATTCGTCCGGCTTTGTATCAAGCTCATCACTATATCGAGAACATCACCTCCGATATGGCCGAACAGCAGTATGACGTGGTAGGACCTATCTGTGAGTCGTCCGATTGTTTCGGTAAGAACGTGACACTCAATGCCACAGAGCGAGGCGACCTGATTGCCATTCGGTCGGCCGGAGCCTATGGCGAAATCATGGCTTCGCAGTATAACTGTCGACCTCTGCCCGGTTCGCTGATAGAATAATAATTATTAACAATAATTATTGTATTCATATCAAGAAAAGTGTTACTTTTGCTATTACAAAATTGTAATCATTACAAATAAAGAAAGATGAAAGAAACGGCTCAAAACAGATTACGTCGGTACAATATCAAACCCTCGGTGCAGCGTATGGCCGTCCTCGATTATTTGATGACGCATCACACGCACCCGACTGCCGACACGATATTCAACGCGTTGTATCCTTCAATACCGACCTTATCAAAAGCGACGGTATACAATACGCTGAATCTGTTGACTGAGCAAGGCGTCATTCAGATGATTACAATTGACGAGAAGAATGCACGCTTCGATGCACGGGAGACTCCGCATCTGCATTTCAGATGTACCGAGTGTGGCGAGATTTTCGATTTTGATTTGCCTCCCTTCCAGATGGAGATGCTCAAAGATTTTGAAATTTCCGACATTCAAATGTATTGCAAGGGTGTGTGTCCGTCGTGTCAGAAAAAGAAACACAGCATTAACAACTAAAAATAACCAATCATGAAAAAATTTATTTGTACTGTATGCGGTTACGTATACGAAGGTGAAGAAGCTCCTGAATTTTGCCCCCAATGCCATCAACCCCGTTCGAAATTCAAAGAACTGGTAGAATCGGACAAACTCGACTTTGTAACCGAGCACCATATCGGTGACGGTGTTGTTGAAGATGCCGAAGTAATGGAAGGTCTTAAAGCTCACTTTGCAGGCGAATGTACCGAAGTAGGTATGTACTTGGCTATGAGCCGTCAGGCTGATCGTGAAGGCTATCCCGAAATTGCCGAGGCTTTCAAACGCTACGCTTGGGAAGAGGCCGAACACGCTTCAAAATTTGCCGAATTGCTGGGTGAGGTAGTTTGGAATACCGAGAAGAATGTAAAAGCTCGTATGGAAGCCGAGAGCGGTGCTTGCGCCGACAAGATGCGTATCGCCAAACGTGCCAAAGAACTGGGTTATGATGCAATTCACGACACGGTTCACGAAATGGCCAAAGACGAGGCTCGTCACGGTAAAGGTTTCGAGGGCTTGTACAACCGCTATTTCAAGAAATAAGAAAATTGCCATTGGTTTACAGCCAGAGGGTAATCCCCACGTGGGGGTTACCCTCTTTTTTGTCTCTTGTCCCGTATCGTAAAAATCGCTATATTTGTGCCGACTTTCCATATATTATCAGATTAATCTCAATGAAGAATATACGCAACTTTTGCATTATAGCCCATATAGACCACGGTAAGAGTACCTTGGCCGACCGTTTGCTGGAATATACCAAGACGATTGCCGAGAAAGATTTACAAGACCAGGTGCTCGACAATATGGATCTGGAACGGGAGCGGGGTATTACCATCAAGAGTCATGCCATACAGATGGAGTATGTCTATCAGGGAGAAAAGTATATTTTGAACCTGATTGATACCCCGGGGCACGTCGATTTCTCTTATGAGGTGTCACGTTCCATTGCCGCTTGCGAGGGGGCGTTGCTCATTGTCGACGCTTCGCAGGGAATACAGGCCCAGACCATCTCGAATCTATATATGGCTATTGAGCATGACTTGGAGATAATCCCGGTGGTCAACAAGGTCGATCTGGACAGTGCCCGTCCCGACGAAGTGGAGGACCAGATCGTCGAACTGTTGGGTTGCAAGCGCGAAGAGATTATCCGGGCCAGCGGCAAGACGGGGCAGGGAGTCGAGGAGATTCTGGCTGCCATCATCGAGCGGGTAGAGCCACCGAAGGGCGATGTCGATGCTCCGTTGCAATGTCTCATCTTCGACTCGGTGTTCAACTCCTTTCGCGGCATTATTGCCTATTTCAAGATTTGTAACGGTCGCATTCGCACTGGCGACAAGGTGAAGTTTGTCGCTACTGGTAAGGAGTATGAGGCCGACGAGATAGGGGTGCTCAAACTGGATATGGTTCCCCGCGACGAGTTGTTGGCCGGTGATGTGGGATATATCATCTCGGGAATCAAGACCTCGCGCGAGGTGAAGGTGGGTGACACGATTACTCACATCGACCGCCCATGTTCCGCGGCTATCGACGGGTTTGAAGAGGTGAAGCCCATGGTGTTTGCCGGTGTGTACCCGATTGAAACCGAAGATTTTGAAAACTTGCGCTCGTCGTTGGAGAAGTTGCAGTTGAACGATGCTTCACTTACCTTCCAGCCCGAGTCGTCGGCGGCTCTGGGATTTGGATTCCGATGCGGATTCCTGGGGTTACTCCACATGGAAATCGTGCAGGAGCGTCTCGACCGTGAATTTAACATGGACGTCATCACGACCGTGCCCAACGTATCATATAAGGTCTATGACAAGAAGGGAGGCATGATTGAGGTGCATAATCCTTCGGGATTGCCCGACCCGACATTGATTGACCACATCGAGGAGCCCTACATACGGGCATCGGTCATCACGGCCACCGATTACATCGGCCCTATTATGACCCTCTGTCTGGGCAAGCGGGGCGAACTGGTTAAACAGGAGTACATATCGGGCAACCGGGTAGAGATTATTTATGACATGCCGCTGGGCGAAATTGTGATTGACTTCTACGACAAGTTGAAGAGTATCTCGAAGGGGTATGCCTCGTTCGATTACCACATACACGATTTCAGAGAGTCGAAGCTGGTGAAGCTTGATATTCTGCTCAACGGCGAGTCGGTTGATGCCTTGTCGACCCTGACCCATGTGGACAATGCCGTAACCTTCGGTCGGCGCATGTGCGAGAAACTGAAAGAGCTCATTCCGCGCCAACAGTTCGAGATTGCCATTCAGGCTGCGATAGGGGCCAAGATTATTGCTCGCGAAACCATTAAGCCGGTGCGTAAAGATGTGACCGCCAAGTGTTACGGCGGTGACATAAGCCGCAAGCGCAAACTGTTGGAGAAACAGAAAAAGGGAAAGAAACGAATGAAACAGATTGGTTCTGTCGAAGTTCCTCAAAAGGCTTTCCTTGCGGTATTGAAGCTCGACTAAACGACAGCTCCGCCACTTCCTGTTTTTTTGATTCCGAGGCAGAAAAACTGTAACGAGTTTTCTTTGTTTAAACTACAAAAAAGAATGATATGGACAGCTTGTATGCCATAAAGAAATCGATCAAGAATTACGCCAGCGGCGGCAATGTGTTGATCGTAGCGACCCTTTTAGCTTTTATTTTAGCCAACTCCCCGTTAGCCGACCTCTATTTTTCGTGGTGGGCCCAACCGGTCTCCTTGCAGATAGGCGGGTTCAATCTGTTCAGTCATGGGGGAGAATCCATGACGGTTATGGCCTTTATCAACGATGTGTTGATGGCTATCTTCTTCTTTGCCATCGGTCTTGAAATCAAACGGGAAGTTCTGGTGGGCGAACTCACGTCGCTGAAACAGGCGTTGCTCCCGATTGTAGCGGCCATCGGGGGTATGGTGGTGCCGGTTCTTCTCTTCATGTATGTGGGGCGGGGGAGCGACTTTCTGCGTGGAAGTGCCATACCCATGGCTACCGATATTGCTTTTTCGCTGGGAGTCCTCGCCATGCTGGGCAAGCGGGTACCCATTGCCTTGAAGATATTCTTGACCACACTGGCCGTTGTCGATGACATAGGAGGCATTCTGGTGATAGCCATCTTCTATTCGAGTCATATCGAAGTGACCTATCTGCTCTATGCCGTAGGGGTATTTCTGGCCTTGTGGATTGGCGGTCGTGCCGGTGTGAACAGCAAGATGTTCTATTTTATCTTAGGCGGTGTTGTGTGGTTCCTGTTTCTGAACTCGGGTATTCACCCCACCATTGCCGGGGTATTGGTCGCCTTCTGTGTACCGGCCAAGCCGGTACTGGCCACCTCGCATTTTATCAGTACGATACGCAAGGAGATTGTCAACTTCCCGCAGGAACAGTTTGCCGATACCGACCAGTCCATCATGCTCTCGAAGGAGCAACTCAACTGTTTGAAGAGTATCGAGTCGGCATCAGATAAGGTTATCAGTCCGTTGCAGGATCTGGAAGATACATTGCACCCCGTAATCAACTACTTGATTATCCCGCTCTTCGCTTTTGCCAACGCCGGCATTGTGCTCTCGGGCCTTGAACTCTCCTCGTTGTTCTCGGGAATCAGTCTGGCCATTTTCCTGGGCCTTTTACTGGGGAAATTCCTGGGTATTTTCCTCTCGTCGTGGATTGTGATTAAATTAAAGATTGTGTCGATGCCCACTCATGTTACGTGGAAATCGCTGGCTGCCGTATCGGTTTTGGGTGGTATCGGATTTACCGTATCGCTCTTTATCGCCAATCTTTCATTCGGCGATATGGGCCCAGAGGGAGCCGTGTTGTTGGAACGCGCCAAATTGGGTATTGTAGCCGGATCGTTGGCTTCGGGAATAGTGGGCTATTTCTTGCTGAATCTCTTTTTACCCAAACAGGTCGAAGAAGAGGTGGAGTAGGGGCGGAAGTATTTGTCTAATGTAAATCTGTTATTCGAACTTGATTGATTTGGCCGGGCGAATGAGGGCGACGATATAGGACGGTGCGATCAACATCAATACCGAGATAATAAGACACCCCAGGTTCAGCCACAGAATGTACCACGGATTTAACTCGATGGGAACATAGGGCACGTAGTAGGCTTCGGGATTGAGTTTGATAATGTGGAACTGCTGTTGAATCAGGCACAAGGCGATACCGATTACGTTGCCCCATATCATGCCTTTACCCACGAGGAATGTCGATACGTAGAGAAATATCTCGCGAATGGAGGTGTTGTTGGCCCCCAGAGCTTTGAGAATGCCAATCATATTGGCCCGCTCCAAGATGATAATCAGAAGTCCTGAAATCATGGTAAATCCCGATACGGCGGCCATGAGGATAAGGATAATCCACACATTCATATCCAGAAGGTCGAGCCACCCGAAGAAGATGGGATTCAACGTGCGAATGGATTGCGGGTAGTAGTGGGTACCATAATCGTCGGGGCGGTCGATGAGTTGCGTGTATAAGTCGTAGGCAATGTTGTCGGCCTGGTCGAAGTCGTTGACCAGCAGCTCGATTTCGCTGTATTGGTCGGGATTCCACCCGTTGAGCCGCTGCACCTGTTGCACATCGCCAATCATCAGCAGATTGTCATAGTCCGAGAAATCGGTGCGATAAATGCCCGTGATCAGGAAACGTCGGGCCCGCACCTGCTCCTGAACGAAATAGCAATAGATTTTATCGCCTGCGTGCAGATGCAGTTTGTTGGCGATGGATTGAGAGACGAGCACCTCGTTGGAGGTAACCGAGTCTTGTATGACAGGTAAACTGCCTTCGACCAGGTATTTCTGGAAGAATGTCCAGTCGTAGCCGGGCATAACCCCTTTCAGAACCACACCCATGAAATCGCTGTCGGTTTTGAGCATACCCAGCTTTGTCCCTACGGGCTCGACTTGGGCAACCCCTTCGTGTGCCATCAGCACACGGCCCAGACTGTCGGTGTATTGAATGGGTTGCTTCTCATAGGTCATGTTGCTGTCGAACGACGTGATTTGAATGTGTGACCCGAAGCCCACCACTTTGTCACGAATCTCTTGCTTGAATCCGATAACAATCGCCACCGAGAGAATCATGACTGCCAGCCCCAAAGCTACCCCGGCCACGGCGACCCGTATGGCCGGCGGTGTTGCTTTCTTTCGATTGCTTTTGTCGAAATGAATGCGATTGGCTATATATAACTTCCAGTTATTCATTGGCAACAACCCTACCGGGATAGGCTTCCAACGCTTTTTTCAATACCGTCAGGGCTTTGGCCAACTCGTTCTTTTCAAGGACATAGGCCATGCGTACTTCGTTTTTGCCCAACCCCGGGGTGGTATAGAATCCCGAAGCGGGTGCCATGAATACGGTTTGCCCTTCGTACTCAAACTCCGACAGACACCACTCGCAGAACTTGTCGGCATCGTCGACCGGCAGTCGAGCTACTGTGTAGAAAGCTCCCATGGGAATGGGCGAATAACAACCCGGTATGCGGTTGAGCCCGTCGATCAGGAATTTGCGCCGCTCGACATACTCGTTATAAGTTGCAAGCATATAGCTCTCAGGAGCATCGATTGAGGCTTCGGCTATGATTTGCCCAATCAGAGGTGGACTGAGACGAGCCTGGCAGAATTTCATGACATTCTTTTTCAACTCCTTATGCCGGGTAATCAAGGCACCGATGCGGATTCCGCATTCGCTGTACCGTTTCGACACCGAGTCGATGAGTACGACTTGATCTTCGATTCCACTGAGGTGGAAGGCCGAAATGTAGGGTGCCCCCGTGTAACAGAATTCGCGATAAACCTCGTCGGAGAAGAGAAACAAATCATATTTTTTGACCAAATCCCGTATCTGGTTCATCTCTTTCTGGGTATAAAGATAGCCGGTAGGATTATTGGGATTACAAATGAGAATAGCCTTGGTCTTGGGCGTGATGAGAGCCTCGAATTTTTCAATCGAGGGCAGGGCAAATCCCTCTTCGATGGTGGAAGGGAGAGTCTTGATGACCGCTCCCGCCGAGATGGCAAAGGCCATATAGTTGGCATAGGCTGGTTCGGGGACGATGATTTCGTCGCCGGGATCAAGACAGGCCATGAACGAAAACAGTACCGCCTCGGATCCTCCCGTTGTGATAATAATGTCTTCGGGGGTTACGTGGATATTGAACTTGGCATAGTATTGCACCAGTTTTTCACGCAGGCTTTTTATTCCCTCGCTGGGACTGTATTCCAAGGTACGACGATCGATATGTTGTAGAGCGTCCAAGCCGATTTGTGGAGTAGGGAGGTCGGGTTGACCGATATTCAAATGGTAAACTTTTATGCCTCTTTCTTTCGCCTTGTTGGCCAGAGGGACAAGTTTACGTATAGGTGAGGCCGGCATAATTTCACCTCGATGGGAAATAGTTGGCATATTCTCTTCTTTAATATAAAAAAATGGACTAAACTGAAACTTTTTTGAAATGCAAAGATAAAAATTTTATTTTTTTTATTCTCTCATAAAAAGGAGAGAATGTGATTGCCGAGAGGTTAAATAGAACAAATATTATTATCTTTGCATACGAATCAGAAATATTGTCCGCATGATGAATGATTTGAAACATCTCTTTTTGCTCCTGTTCTCTCCGGGGAAAACGTGGCAAAAGACCGATAAGGCGCCTTGTGCGACGCCTCTGTTTTTGAATCAGTTCCTCTATCCGCTTATGGGGATTACGGCGGTCGTTTGTTTTTTGGGATATTTTTTCAATGACATTTCGCTGTCGAGAGCGTTGCAGGAAGCCATTATAGAGTTTGTCAAGTTCTTTGGCGGGTTCTATGCGCTGGTGTATGTGACAAAAGTATTTTCGACCCAAGTATTGGAAGTTGTGCAGCCCGAGTCGCGAATTAAACGGTTTGTCGGGTATAACTTGGGATTGTATATGCTGTTCGACATCGTAATACTCATTGCCCGGTACTTTTATTCGGTACCGGGAATTGTCGATTTTCTGCCGCTTCTGTTGGCTTATGTGATTTGGAACAGTCAGAAATACATGGAGGTACCCGATCAAAAGAGTATCCTCTATGTGGTCACAATGACCGTGCTGTTTCTGGCTATCCCGATGGCAATTCAGAAACTGCTCTATTTTTTGATGCCTGGGGTCATTTAATAAAAAGAGATAACGATGAAATTACCACAGATAAATATACGCAACAAACGGGCTACCTTCGACTACGAATTGCTCGATACGTTCAATGCCGGTATCGTGTTGTCGGGTACCGAAATCAAGTCGATTCGCTTGGGTAAAGCGGGATTGACCGACTCTTTCTGCTATGTCAATAACGGCGAAATATGGATTAAAAACATGTATATCGCCGAATATTTTTATGGTTCATACAACAATCACTCGTCGCGCCGTGACCGTAAACTGCTGCTTACTCGCAAGGAGATTGCAAAAATAGAACGGGCTTCGCGAGAGTCGGGCTTCTCCATCATTCCTACCCGGGTCTTTATCAATGACAAGGGATTGGCCAAAGTGACTATCGCCATTGCCAAAGGTAAGAAAGAGTATGACAAGCGCGATTCTATCAAGGAGCGCGAAGACAAGCGTCAGATGGATCGTATGTTTAAACGATAGTTTTTTTCTTTGTGATAATCAACATTTTACGATTCCTAGCAAGCGTAGTGGCAAACAGATAGAGATCACCCCCGTCTTTGCATTTCAGCCGCTTTTGCAGTTCGACCGCAGCCATGGGGAAATTGCGTGTCGAGAGGTTGAGACAGGGATATTGTTTCCCTACTGCCTTGATAATCTTAGTGTTGAAATCAAGAGCTTCGATTACCTCGAATTTCCGACCCGGGAAATCGGGGATATACACATCGGACGTATATAAATGGCTGTTTATTTGCAACTTAGCTATTCCATATTTCAAAGCAACCACTTTATAAGCACCGGCTTTGAGTATCGACGAGTTGGGTTCGTAAAGATACCGGCTTATCTTTTCACACGGGGTGGAGTGGGGCTGTTGTTTCTCTTCGCTCATGCGGAATGGGAAGACCGATGTATCGCCTGTGGCCTCTATATTGACACAATAAATCATCGGATTGTTATCGGTTGGTAAAAGGGTGGAATCGATAAACAGCAGCACCTCTTTGCATTCGTTTCGGACCGACACCACATGGACTTCGGTTATCTCGGGCAAGAGCGCCAGAATTGCCGAAATATCGGCCATTGGCGAGACCTTTATCACGATACGTCGGGCTTGTTGTAGCAATGTTGGCAAGAGTTCTACCACATTCGGTTCACATTCGGCGAGGGCAAAAATTCTTTTATTGCCCGAACCTCGGCGAGCCGGATCGATATAAATTGTGTCAAAGCGATGAGTGTTATTCTGCACAAAGTGTGTACAATCGTCGGCGACAACCGTAATGTTATCGGCGCCCAAGTTTTTGAAATTGGAGCGTGCCGCTTGACAATATTCAGCCATACGCTCCACATAAACTACCTGTGACGCCTTTTGAGAAAAGTAATAGGTATCTATGCCCAAGCCTCCGGTCAAGTCGGCCAAATTGCCCGGGGAAATGAGTCGTTGTTTATATTGAGCCGTTTGTTCCGACGAACATTGTTCGGTCGACAAGACAGATGGAAATATCAAGTCCATGTTGGAAGCCCAAGTGGGCAACTTGCGTTGAATTTTTTTGCGAGCTTCAATTTGCAGGATAGCCCATGCAACATCAAACTCAGCTTGAATATTCATCAAGCGTAACCGGTTGGTATCGGCATCGGCATACTCGACCAGAAAATCACGTATGGACTTTGTATATTTCATAGGACAAAGATAGGTATTAAAATCGAATTTTGGAGGGGAAATAATAGTGTGTCTCTTTTTGGTGTCTGAGACTTTCACGCATGTCCATCACAATAATAACCGGAGTAATTCTGTCGATCTCAATTTGTCATATAATTTATATTATGATAAATAGAAGATCGGGGAACTTTACTTTATAAAATAAAGGCTACATAATTTTTACCGACGAGTCTTTCAATACTTTTTTTATAAAAGAGTGATTGAAAGCGAGTTATGATTAATGATTTTCTTGAATATGAGGAATAAAAACTTATAAGAGATTTTTGAAGACACGACTTCAATTATTCAATCCATAAGTTAGTAACTAAATTACCTTCACCAAATCCAGACGATCATCTCTTAATCGAGCTGTAGCCCAATTGATTGAAGTGATGGTATAAAGGTTGCAAGGCTCTACATCATCGGCCATATGACGCAGATATACCGGGTTGCGAATAATTGCTTCGCCCACAGTGAGCAGGCAGTTCTTGGCCAACTGCTCGCTCAGTGTATGACAAAACTCCTCTTTCTCCGACTCAAAAGTGGGTGCAACGACAAAGAGCACTCCCTCACAAAAGGTGGTCAGGGAGACCTCTCGCTGGAACGGCAGAATATGGTCTACCCGATTATCTTCGGTCAGGTAGAGAATATGCTTGTTCAACAGCGAACGTCGGTAACACAATTGATGTGAGAAGAATCCTTTTTTCATATGAGCAATTCAATTTATAGCGCTAATATTTTTTATTTAATCGGAGTTCACGGGTTGATTTTGGCCGACTGGGTAACGATTTCTGGTGCTCTACTGTCGGAATGCGATCGTTGTAGTGGCGTCGTATCAGTGTGAGGCTATCGACATACATGGTACCCGAAACCGGTTGCATGGGTAGAACTATATAACCATTAATACGCGACAGAGCCATGGCCGAATCGGTTTGCAAGGGTAATGAATGCCACCCTTCCCTATCGATGTCGAGCTGATTATAGACTATGTCGTGATTGATGTGTCGAGCTGCCAGATAGACCTGAGGTTTAACGGACAGCTTGGGCAGTAAGAGGACCTTGAAGCGTAACTCGAAATAGTCGCGGGTGCGGAAGTTTTCATCGGGAGCAATGTCAAACGTCAACAAGTTGCTGGCTTGACGGGTATCGAATACATGGGCACGGCGTTGTTTCCACACATCTACACTGTCACCGGGTTGTGACATGGTTTGCGAATTGTCCTCGGCCAACAGTTTCTTGGCCTCTTCATTCTCGGCTTTGAGACGCTCAACCACCTGCTCGTATATCTTCATATAATCCTCGATGTGATGGCCGTACCACACCAGATTGGTGTCGAACTGCTCCTGGGTAATGCCGTGCTTCAAGAAGACGGCCTCGCGCAGTTTCTTTTTATCGGCTTTACTGCTGTATTGGTTGTAATTCGACTCGATGACCGCCTCGGCCTTATGGACATCGACCAATAAATCGACCATATCCTTTTCGCCTATTACATAGTCGGGGTCATGGCTGCAAGCGGCCAGAACGAACAGAGCAATTATGAGATATACCAATTTCTTCATACGTCACTGCGGTTTCTCTTCTTTCTTCTTATGGTCGGTAGAGAGATAACGGTGATAAAACAGAATGAGGCAGACGACGCCTACCGAGATAGCCGAGTCGGCAATATTGAATACGGGGCGGAAAAATTCAAACCGCTCCCCTCCTATTCCCGGCACCCAATCGGGCCAGTAAAAACTAAACAGCGGGAAATAGAGCATATCGACTACCCGGCCGTAAAAGAGCCCGGCATACCCTTCGCCCGGGACAAACGAGGCTACCAGCGGCGGCATCGGGTCGTTGAATATCAGGCCATAAAAGAGGCTGTCGAAGATGTTTCCCGCAGCCCCGGCTATAATCAAGGCCAGGCAGACAATGAGACCCGTGGGCATCTGGGGCTTGTTCTTGATACGCCACAGAATCCACACCAGAAAAACGACGGCAACTACCCGGAAGAGTGTCAGGAAGAGCTTACTCCCTACCTCCATACCGAATGCCATACCGTTGTTCTCGATAAAAGCGATATAAAACCAGTCGGTTACCCGAATGGCCTCGCCTATATACATGTGGGTCTTCACCCATATCTTTACAATCTGGTCGATAATCAGGACCAGAACTATCACCCCGAGGGCAATCTGGCCTTTGGTCAGTCTTTTCATCATTCCTTTCTTTATTCAAAAAAAACAGATTCGACCTTCGTGCTTTCCATAACAAGATAGCAACCGAAGGTCGAATTGTGTTTAGCTTATCGCTTCGATAAGTCTTCTGAAACCGGCATACTGCTCTGCGGCTTCCCGCAGGGAGCCGACGGGCAGGTGTGCGGCCCACTTACTTTTTGCGTCCATCTACCTTCGCGTCTATGCCCAGCGTAGCGTGAGGAACCGCACGGAGCCGCTCTTTGGGAATCAGCTTGCCCGTTTCGCGACAGATGCCATAGGTCTTGTTCTCGATGCGCACGAGAGCGGCCTGCAAGTGCTGTATGAATTTCATCTGACGTTGAGCCAACTGCCCGGCCTCTTCCTTGGAAAGGGTACTTGCTCCCTCTTCCAGGACCTTAAACGTAGGCGACGTATCCGTTACATCGTTGCCGTCGGTATTCATAATCGAAGCTTTCAGCAAATCGTAGTCCCGATAGGCTTTTTCGAGCTTCTCATTGATAATCTGTCTGAACTCTTCCAACTCGGCGTCGGAATAGCGTGTTTTTTCACTCATAATTATTATTGGTTAAAGTTTTGTATTCTATTTGACCTCTTCTCCCCGCCGGGAGAAGGAATTTTATGTCAGGTCAAATATAACAGAAATATCCCTACGACTCTCTATTATTTTACGGATTTAACAATTCGGATATTTACCTTAAAGGTATCGAAATCCAACTCGCTGACCGACTCTCCCGAAAGGTTGTCGACAATCTCGAACGTATTGGCCAGTACCTGACGCGACATGTAGTCGCGGTACTCCTTCACGGCCTGGTCGGTCTCGGCATTGGAGGCGATGGTGACATCGATTTTGTCGGTAATGTCAAATCCCGAGGTCTTTCGGATATTCTGAATTCGGTTCACCAGTTCACGAGCAACACCTTCGCGGTGCAGTTCGTCGGTCACGGTAATGTCGAGTGCCACGGTGATATTCCCTTCGTTGGCTACCAGCCAGCCGGGAATATCCTCCGAGATAACCTCGACGTCACCCTTCTCGATGGTAGCCTGTTGGCCGTCGATGTCGAAGGTGAACGCCCCGTTCTTCTCAAACTCGGCAATATCGGGTTGCGACATGGCGGCAATGGTAGCGGCCAGTTGCTTCATGATTTTACCGTAACGCGGGCCCAGCTTCTTGAAATCGGGTTTAACCCGTTTTACCAATATGCCGGCCGCGTTGTCGACAAACTTCATCTCCTTCACATTCACCTCGCTGAGTACTAAATCTTTCACAGCTTCGATGTGAGCCTGTTGGTCGGGGTTGAGCACCGGTACCATGAGGGTCGTGAGCGGCTGACGCACCTTGATGTTGACCTTGCGGCGCAAAGCCAGTACCATCGAGGTCATGGTCTGGGCAATCTGCATGCGCTCTTCGAGTGCCTTATCGATATACTGGTCGCAGCTTACGGGGAAATCGGTCAGGTGTACCGAACGATTGTCGCGACCGGTAGCTGTGGTGAGGTCGGTATAGAGACGGTCGGCATAGAAAGGAGCGATGGGCGCCATGAGCTTGGCCACCGTTTCAAGGCAGATGTAGAGTGTCTGGTAGGCCGACAGCTTGTCTTCGGTCATCGAGCCTCCCCAGAAACGTTTGCGGTTCAACCGCACGTACCAGTTGCTGAGGTTGTCGTTGACAAAGTCGGCAATGGCCCGGCCGGCACGCGTAGGCTCGTAGGCGGCAAACTGTTCGTCTACCTCCCGAATGAGCGAGTTGAGCAGCGAGATAATCCAGCGATCGATCTCGGGTCGTTTCTCTATGGGAATCTCGGGCTCGGCAAAGGTAAATCCGTCGACATTGGCATAGAGGGCAAAGAACGAATAGGTGTTGTAGAGGGTACCGAAGAATTTGCGGCGCACCTCTTCGATGCCGTCGAAGTCAAATTTGAGGTTGTCCCAAGGCGACGAGTTGGTAATCATGTACCAGCGCAAGGGATCGGAACCATATTTCTCGATCGTACCGAAGGGATCGACGGCGTTGCCCAGACGCTTGGACATCTTGTTGCCGTTCTTGTCGAGCACCAGACCGTTGGAAACTACGGCCTTGTAGGCCACGCTGTCGAATACCATCGCAGCGATGGCGTGCAGCGTGAAGAACCAGCCGCGAGTCTGGTCCACACCCTCGGCAATGAAATCGGCGGGATAGACCTCGCGTTTGTCAAAGGCCTCCTTGTTCTCAAACGGATAGTGGATTTGAGCATAGGGCATGGCACCCGAGTCGAACCACACGTCAATCAGGTCGCTCTCGCGCTTCATGGGTTTGCCCGAGGGCGAAACGAGCACGATATCGTCGACATAGGGACGGTGCAAATCTATCTTGTTGTAGTTCTCGGCCGTATATTCACCGGGCACGAATCCCTGTTTCTTATAGGGGTTCTCGGTCATCAGCCCGGCAGCGATCGATTTTTCGATTTCGTTGTACAGCTCCTCGACCGACCCGATACAGAGCTCCTCGCTACCGTCCTCGGTTCGCCAGATGGGCAACGGTGTGCCCCAGTATCGGCTACGCGAGAGGTTCCAGTCTTGCAGGTTCTCGAGCCATTTTCCGAAACGGCCCGAACCGGTTGACTGCGGTTTCCAGTTGATCGTGTTGTTGAGCTCGATCATGCGGTCGCGGCAAGCCGTGGTGCGGATAAACCAGCTGTCGAGGGGATAGTAGAGCACCGGTTTGTCGGTGCGCCAGCAGTGGGGATAGCTGTGCACGTGCTTCTCGATCTTGAAGACCTTGTTGGTCTGCTTCAACATCACGCAGATGTCGATGTCGAGCGTGGCATCGTTGTCGGTAAGTGTATCGTCGTACGCATTTTTCACATAGCGGCCGGCATATTCGCGATAAGCCTCGACGTTGACGTTGTTCTTTACAAACTCGGGGTCGAGATCTTCCAGCAGGTAGAATTTACCGGTCATGTCGACCATAGGACGACGGTTGCCGTCTTTGTCGAGCATCATGAGAGGCGGCACGCCGCTGGCCTTGGCTACCCGGTCGTCGTCGGCACCGAAGGTAGGTGCGATGTGTACGATACCCGTACCGTCCTCGGTCGTTACAAAATCGCCGGTAATAACCCGGAAGGCACCCTCGCCGGGATTTACCCACGGCAACAGTTGCTCATACTCCATACCGGCCAAGTCGCTGCCCTTGTATTCGGCTACCACTTTCCAAGGAATGAGTTTGTCACCGGGTTTGTAAGCATCGAGTTCCAAATCGGCGGCCTTGGCATTGAAGAGTGTGGGTACAAGAACCTTGGCTACAATCACGCTGATGGGAGCTCCCGTATAGGGGTTGTAGGTCTGTACAAGATTATAGTCAATATTGGGACCTACGCACAGTGCCGTATTGGAGGGCAAAGTCCACGGCGTCGTGGTCCAGGCCAGGAAATAGGGCTCACCGAAAGCGGCCATCTCGGGACGAGGGTTACGTATCTTGAACTGAGCGATACAAGTAGTATCCTTCACGTCGCGATAGCAACCGGGTTGATTGAGCTCGTGCGAACTCAGACCGGTACCAGCCGCAGGCGAATAGGGTTGAATGGTATAGCCCTTATACAGATAATTCTTGTTGTAGAGCTGTTTGAGCAGCCACCACAGCGTCTCGATATACCGGTTGTCGTAGGTAATGTAGGGATTCTTCATGTCTACCCAGTAACCCATGCGGTGTGTAAGATCTTCCCACTCGCGGGTAAACTTCATCACATCTTTGCGACAGGTAGCGTTGTAATCGGCCACCGAAATGGTTTTACCTATATCTTCCTTGGTGATACCCAATGCTTTCTCTACTCCCAATTCGACGGGCAGACCGTGGGTATCCCACCCTGCCTTGCGCTTTACATGAAAGCCCTTCATGGTCTTATAGCGGCAGAAGAGGTCCTTGATGGAGCGAGCCATCACGTGGTGAATGCCCGGCATACCGTTGGCCGAGGGCGGTCCCTCGTAGAATACAAACGAAGGACAACCTTCGCGGGTTTCCAAACTCTGGTGAAACAGGTCTTGCTTATCCCATTCATTCAGAACCTCTTTGTTGATTTCGGAGAGGTCGAAATGAGAATATTCGGAGAATTTCTTGCCCATATATTTCTAAATATAGTATTTACTAAAAAATCGGCACGAAGATACAAAAAAAGCTGTAACCATGAAAGAAACAGCTTTATAATATTCGATGAAAGATAACCGAACTCGGGGTTACAACTCCAATGGCGTTTCAATCCATTCGTTCCGGTGGAATTGCCACACAGTGGTATATCCGGCCCGGGCCAAGGCTTTGAGGGCTTCGGGGCGCCCGGCATTGATTTTGGCAGGATAGTGCGCATCGGAGTTGACTACCACCCCGATGCCCAGCCGGTGCATCTGTTCGAAATAGTCTTCACCAGGGAAGAAGCGGCCGCGCGCGTCAAAGGCCTTGGTATTGACCTCGACCAACAGGTGTTGCGAGGCAATGGCTTCGAGATAGTCGGCTACCAGACGCCGGTACCACGCCTCCTGGTCAAGACCGGGGCGGTAAAGCGAGGCATTCAGCCCTATCTTGTCGAGATGTCCCAGAAAATCGAAACCGCCCAATTCAATCAAGCGAAACGAACTGCGATAGAAGCGCCGCACGGCTTCATCGACATCGCCTCCGAAATAGGTGTCGACATATCCCCTGAAACGGTCGGGTGACCCGTCGGTGTCGATAGGAGTCCCGTCGGGGGTGACAATATAGTGTACCGACCCGATGCGATAGTCGAGAGGCAACTCCTTGAAATAGGGAATCGACGGATTAAAAGAATCGTCGAGAAAATCGATTTCGAGCCCCACATACAACTCTATCGCCGAGCCATAAAGCTCTTTTATGCGATGAAACTCTGCGAGGTATTCGGGCAGACGCTCCCGCAGCATGTTGCATTGATTGGGTACGGGAAACGGAGCGTGCGACGATATACCGTAGGCGACAAAGCCTTCGGCTACGGCCTCCTTCACAAACTCCTCCATGGGAGCATGACCGTCACAGAACTGACTGTGCGAATGATAATTGGTCAACTGATTCATATCATTTCTTTAAAGGTACACGGCTTGGCAGTGTACGTTTGAATCGAGCAAATAAAACAGTCAATACAAGCGTTACTACAAAGGCGATACCCAATGAAATTTCGTAAGGAAGTCTCAATCCTTCACGAGCAAATAGAATATAGGTAATTGTTACCATCGTCATGAATAGAGCCGGAATCAACGTAATCCAATAGCATTTGCGTTCCCGAGCCAGCCATACCGTGAGCGCCCACAGGGTAAATACGGCAAGAGTTTGGTTACACCAGGCAAAATAGCGCCACAGCACCTCAAAGTCAATCATCATCACCACCCAGGCCAAGGCAAAGATAGGGAGCGACACCAATATCCGGTTTCGTATTTTCTTCTGTGAAATATGTAAGAAATCGGCAGCAATCAGTCGGGCCGACCGTAGAGCCGTGTCGCCCGAGGTAATGGGGGCAGCTATTACCCCCAACATGGCCAAGATACCCCCGAAGGTTCCCAACCACCCTACTGAAATATCGTTGACCAAGATGGCCGGTGTTTTCCCTTTCAGATAATCGGAGAGTGCCGTGAATGAACCGTCGAAAAAGGCGATGGCAGCGGCTGCCCAAATGAGAGCTACGATTCCCTCGACTACCATGGCCCCGTAGAATACCCGACGTCCCATCTTCTCGTTTTTGAGGCAACGGGCCATCATGGGTGACTGAGTGGCATGAAAGCCCGAGATGGCTCCACAAGCAATCGAGATAAACATCATGGGGAAGATGGGGTTGACATCGGAGTCGGATCGGGTATAACCGATGGCTGCGGTAAATTCGGGTAGACTGTCGGGACGCAGGAAAAGCGATACCATAATGCCAATTGCCATGAACAACAGGGCAAATCCAAACAGCGGATAGAGACGCCCGATAAGTTTGTCGATGGGTAACAGCGTAGCCAAAATATAGTAGCCGAAAATGATGGCAATCCACAGGGTGGTAGTGGTACTTTCACCGGTAAGCAGGTCGAGTAGATTGGCCGGGTTTACAACAAACACCGCCCCGACCAGTATCATCAGAAGCAACGAGAATACCCGCATCACCTGCTTGATGACAACTCCCAATTCATCACCCACAAGTTCGGGTAAACTGGCACCATTGCGACGTACCGAGAGCATGCCGGAGAGGTAATCATGGACAGCACCGCCGAATATGGTACCAAATACAATCCACAGGTAGGCCGACGGCCCGTACAGGATTCCCATGATAGCTCCGAAGATGGGGCCCAATCCGGCAATATTCAGGAACTGAATGAGAAAAACTTTCCAGGTAGGCATGGGAATGTAGTCGATTCCATCGGTCGAGGTATAGGCGGGAGTAGCTCTGTTAGGCTCTACGCCAAATACTTTCTCGACAAATGTGCCATAGACAAAATAACCGGCAATCAGTAGCAATAAAGCAATGCAAAAGGTAATCATAACTTAAAAATGTAATTCATGGTTCAGACAAAAGCACTTTAACGATGAAATTCTCGTATCTACTCAAGCCATTTATCCAAATCGAACAGATTCTTATTCTTCTCTTTTTCACAGAGTCCTACAAAGGTATAATTTTTTTATGATTCCAACGATTTATTCAAAAGAAAAAAGCCGTCATTCCCTATGAAATGACAGCTTTCCAATTCATCTCAGGCTCACTCTCAGCCCTTGACCGGCAACACCTCAATCCAGTAATCGTCGGGGTCGTGGATAAAGTAGAGTCCCATCTCTTCGTTCTCGAAGCAGACACAGCCCATCTCCTTGTGGAAGGCCCGCACCTGGTCATAGTCACCGTCGACCCGCACGCACAGGTGGCTCTCGTTTTCGCCCAGTTCATAGGGCTGGTCGTGGTCACGCAGCCAGGTGAGTTCGAGCAGGAAGGGCGAAACCCCGTCGGTGAGGTAGACCAGCACGAAAGAGCCGTCGGCGGCCTCTTTCCGACTGGCCTCGGTAAAGCCCAAAGCCTTGTGATAAAAAGCGATACTTCGGTCGAGGTCGGTCACATTGACATTGAAATGGTCGAATCTTGATTTTATCTCCATAATCGTATTATATATATTTTTTGATTGGTTTATAGTTCTATTGAATCGCCGGTATGGCTCAGCAAGGCAAACCGGGCACCATGCTGCCGGGCTATGGGAGCAAAGGCTTCGGCCTTGGCTACGGCGGGATAGAAGTGCATGGGGACGAACACCCCCACCTCGAACCGCTCGACAAACTGCCGGGCACCGCGCATATAATCGCTGCCCAACCGGGCGTCGACGGGAAACATCGCTACGTCGAAACGGGTGACCCTATGAGCCAGATAGTCGAGTTCGGCCCGATAGGCCTCTTCGGCCTCACGCACCTCGTCTGCGGTCGACTCGTCGGCCCAATGCCAGTTGTTCAGATCGCCGGCGTGGAAAACCGTCTGCTTGCCGATGACGACCTCATATGACACCCCCAGATCGGTTGACCCGAAGGCGGTCACCTGCAACCGCTCGTCGGCATAGGACTCTCCCCGACTCAGAAATACGGCCTGGGGCAGGTAGGCCAGCTCGCGACGCCCCTCCATCTCCCGGGGGAAGATATAACAAACCCGGTTGTTCTGCCGGTGCCATGCCAGCACTTCGGGGTTGTAATGGTCGCGATGTTCGTGCGATACCAGCACATAGAGGGGTTGCTCCCGGTGCAGCAGATTGTCGAGCAGAGCCCTCCCCTCCCGATAATAGTCGAACACGATCGCAAAACCGTCGGCTTCGAGCAAAAAGCCACTATGGAAAAGATAGGTCAGTTTCATCTTATTACCTGTTTATCTATAAAAAACAACAGTCGAATTACAAGGATTCCCCGGTGAGTCGGGCGGCCAACGCCTCGGCACAGCGCTCACCGTCGATAGCGGCCGACACGATACCCCCGGCATAACCGGCTCCCTCGCCGCAGGGATAGAGCCCCCGCAGACGGATATGGGTCATCGACTCCCGGTCACGCGGTATTCGCACCGGCGACGAGGTACGGGTCTCCACCCCTATCATTACCGCCTCATGCGTCAGAAAACCGTGCGATACCTTGCCAAAGTGTTTGAACCCCTCTTGCAGACGCGACACGATGAAGGGAGGCATCCAGAAGTGCAACGGCGAGGCGATGAGCCCCGGAGAATAGGAAGAACGGGGTAAGTCGTAGGAGTTGCGGCGGTTGACAAAGTCGGTCATGCGCTGGGCCGGAGCCGTCTGTTTGCAATTCCCGTTCAGGTAGCAGCGGCGTTCGAGATCCTCCTGAAACTTGATACCGGCCAGCACACCGTAGGTCGAGAACTGCTCGCCGAAATCTTCGGGCTGCATCTCGACCACCATACCCGAGTTGGCCCATGCCGAGCCCCGCGTCGAGGGCGACATGCCGTTGACCACAATCTGCTCGGGGCCGCTGGCAGCGGGCACCACAAAGCCACCGGGACACATGCAGAACGAATAGACGCCCCGCCCGTTGACTTGGGTCACAAAGCTATACTCGGCGGCCGGCAGATACTTGCCGCGCCCCCGGGGGTTGTGATACTGTATCGTGTCGATGAGCTGTTGGGGGTGTTCCAGGCGCACACCCACGGCGATACCCTTGGCTTCGAGCTCTACCCCCTTGTCGTGCAACATATAGTATACATCGCGCGCCGAATGGCCGGTAGCCAGAATCACGGGGCCTGTAAACTCCCGTCCGTCGGCCGTGACGATACCCCGCACCTCGTCGTCTTCGACAATCAGACTCTCCATGCGGGTCTCGAAATGCACCTCGCCCCCCGACTCGATAATGCGGTTGCGCATTCGCTCGATGACACCCGGCAACTTGTCGGTCCCGATGTGCGGGTGGGCGTCGGAGAGTATCGACACCGAGGCACCATGCTGGCAGAAGATTTGAAGAATGCGGTCGACATTTCCCCGCTTTTTACTGCGGGTATAGAGCTTACCGTCGGAGAAGGCGCCGGCTCCACCCTCGCCAAAGCTGTAATTCGACTCGGGGTCGATGCGCTGCTCGCGGCTGATACGGGCAATGTCCTTGCGGCGGTCGTGCACGTTCTTCCCCCGCTCGACAACCACGGGACGCACACCCAACTCGATCAAGCGCAGGGCGGCAAACAATCCGGCCGGACCGGCTCCCACCACCACCGCCTGCGGCTTGTCCGACACGTCGCCATAGTCGATGTGCGGGAATTCGTCGTCCTGCGGAAATTCGTTGATATACAAGCGCACCTTCAAGTTAATCATCACGGTACGCTGGCGGGCGTCGATCGAACGCTTCAGCACCCGTACGCTCTTTACGGTGCGCATATCTATTCCTTGCTCACGAGCCACATAAGCCGCAATGCTCTGTTCCGAAGCGGCTTGCTCGGGCAAAATACGTAATTGCAGTTCCTGAATCATAATCTAATCCTGTTTATCCGAAAAGTTGGCGGAAGGCCTCCTCGACCTTACGCACCGGAATCAGTTCGATGGAGAGTCGCGAGGTGTCGAACCCCTTGATGTTGTTCTGCGGGATAAGCATACGCTTGAATCCCAGCTTCTCGGCTTCGAGTATGCGTTGCTCTATCCGGTTGACGGGCCGTATCTCGCCCGAGAGCCCCACCTCGCCGGTCATACAGGTACCGGTCTCGATGGCCATATCCATGTTCGACGAGAGTATGGCACTGATAACCCCCAGGTCCATGGCCGGGTCGTTGACCCTGATGCCGCCGGCGATGTTGAGAAAGACATCTTTCTGCGCCAGTTTGAAACCCACCCGTTTTTCGAGCACGGCCAACAGCATGTTCATGCGCCGCAGGTCGAACCCCGTGGCCGAACGCTGCGGAGTGCCGTAGGCTGCCGTACTCACCAAAGCCTGGGTCTCGATAAGGAAGGGACGTACCCCCTCGATAGTGACGGCGATGGCGACACCGCTCAACCCCTCGTGGTCTTGCGAGAGCAGCATCTCCGAAGGGTTGGAGACCTCGCGCAGACCGTTCTGCCGCATCTCGTAGATGCCCAGCTCCGACGTGCTGCCGAAGCGGTTCTTGATGGAGCGCAAGATGCGATACATGTAGTGACGGTCGCCCTCGAACTGCAACACCGTGTCGACAATGTGTTCCAACACCTTGGGACCGGCGATGCTCCCCTCCTTGTTGATGTGGCCCACGAGCAATACCGGCGTATTGGTCTGCTTGGCAAATTTCAACAGCGAGGCGGCACACTCGCGCACCTGACCCACGCTGCCGGGCGACGACTCCATGGTCGAGGTGGCGATGGTCTGTATCGAATCGATGACCACCAGGTCGGGATTCACGTTGCGAATGTGCACAAAAATATCTTCGAGCGAAGTCTCGCACACGATGTAACAGTCGGGGGCGCTGCCGCCTATGCGCTCGGCCCGCAATTTCAACTGCCGGGCACTCTCCTCGCCCGACACATATAATACTTTATATCCTTTCAGTCCCAGTACGGTTTGCAAGATAAGGGTCGACTTGCCTATGCCGGGCTCACCGCCTATCAGCACCAGCGACCCGCGCACGAGTCCACCGCCCAGCACCCGGTTGAGTTCACCGTTTCCCAGGTCGATACGTGATTCCTCGGTCACCTGTATCTCGTCGATACGCTGGGGGCGTACCTTGCTCTCGCCCGAGAGGCTATATCCACCCTTCCCTGTCGAGGCGGGCTTGGCGCTCACTACCTCCTCGACATAGGTATTCCACTCGCCGCACACCGGACAGCGGCCTATCCATTTGGGCGACTCCGCCCCGCAGTTATTGCAAAAGTAAACCGATTTTGTCTTTGCCATATTTCACATGATTTGCCTCCGACGGAACTCGGCACAGGTAATGGCCGCCGCAACGGCGACGTTGAGCGACTCGGAGGTGGGTTGCCCTGCCGGATAGTTGGGGATATAGAGACGAGTGCCGATATAGGGTTCGAGCTCGGGCGATATTCCGCTGCCCTCGTTGCCCATCACAATCACCCCGTGGTTCGAAAGCGGGGTGTGATAGATATCGGTGCCGTCGAGAAAGGTACCGTAGACTGTCGCCCGCTCCATCGCCCCGAGGAACTCGGCCAACGGGGTATAGTAGAGTCGTACCCGTGACAACGCTCCCATCGTGGCCTGCACCACCTTGGGGTTGTATAGGTCGGCCGTCTCGGGCGAGCAGACGATGTGCCGAATGCCGAACCAGTCGGCCAGCCGCACAATCGTACCCAGATTGCCGGGGTCCTGCACGGTGTCGAGTGCCAAGACCAACTCGTGGCGCATCGCTTCGACATCGAGCCGATAGCGAGGTATGCGGTACACGGCCAGCACATCGGAGGGAGTGGTGAGTTGCGACACTTTGGCCATCTCCTGCTCGCTCACCTCCTGCACCGAACGGTCGGAACAAGCTGGGTGCGCAGCAAGCCACCGGGGGGTAGCCAGCAACAGCTCGCACTCGAAAGCCTCGCAGGTGTCCTCGACCAGCTTGTTGCCCTCGGCAATGAAACAACCTTCGTCGCGCCTACCCTTCTTCCGGGCGAGCGACTGTATGCGTTTAATTTGATTTTTACTAAGCATTGCTTATCCGATGATTCGATAAACTCATGAGCCCCTTCTCGGGCCCCCCACCCTGTACAAACTCAATCGCCGGCGTTCATAATCCAGGCATTCTCAAAGAGAGGCTGCTCACGCACCAGTTGCGAGAGGTATTGGCGGGCCTCGTCAAAGTTGCCGAACGAAGCGACATAGAGGCGGGCTTTCCGCGGAGTCTCGTAGATGTGCAGGTCGCACGAAATGCCTTGTTGACGGAAGCATTCGATTTGCTGCTCGGCCAACCGTTTGGAGGGAAGCGACGAAACGATGATGTAATAGGTGTTGGCTGTCGTACCGGCCTCGGTTACCGTAGTAGCCGGGTGAGCCGCTTCGGCTTCGACCGATACCGTATTGGGAGCGAGTGTCGTCGTATCGACAACCGCCTCGTCTACACTCGCTTGAACTGTGCTCGATGGGCCGAAGAGTTCGGCCGAGAGCACGCCGGCATAGTTGACCGTGGTGTCGGGCGTATTGATGGGCTTCGACAGCATCAGCAGAAAGACGATGACCGCTGCTGCTACGGCTGCCGCCCGCAAAATCCGGCGGGGGAAGGATATATAGATGCGATCGGGGGTCTTGTCTTCAACGGTCACTGCCGTCTCGTTTTCGGCCTCAGGCTCTTCAAGCGGCTGAACCTCGACCGGGGCAAATCCCAACCGCGGATATTCGACAAAATTAGTCTCATTAACCTGGAAATCTATCTGCCCGTTGTGCAATACAAAACGGCCCAAGCGCCCCAGCCGATAATCGCTACCGGCCTCTACGGCCCGGCGAATGGCATCGGCCTCGTCGGCGATTGCCCGAGCGGCCTCGTCGCGGAAGATGAATCTGGAACGCATCACCGAACGGAGCAACCGCTCATCGTCACCGCATTCGTCGGGGTAAAACTCGACGCTGCGCACGGGCGGCAGAAACGAACTGCCGTCGGGCAGCAACCGGGCCTCCCGATAGTTGACTGCGAACGTGCCTATTCCTGGCAGTGTAACGCGGCCGTGATGCAGCAACAAGTATTCGATATGACGCGCTATTCCAATCATACAACAAAGGTATGAATTTTCTTCGGTCGGAGCAACAGAAGTAAAAAAATTATTTTCCCCCGAAAGGTATTAGGAGAATCGGGAACCCCGCCACGTCAATCGTCTTCCCGGAGCAACTGCTCGGCCGACTTCCGATCGTATCCCAACTCAACGGCACGTTCCAGATCTTCCTTGGCCGATTCCCGCTCATACCGGGCCAGTTTGCCCAATGCCCGCAGCACATATACCACCGGGTCGTCGGGAGCCAGCTCCATGGCCTTCTCGATGTCCTTGTCGGCCTTGGCATACTGCCCGGCAAAGAGGTAGGCCTCGGCCCGCCCCACATAGAGAATCTCCTTCTCGGGGTTGAACTTGATGACTTGCGAATAGACCTCGATAGCCTCGGGATAGTAGCCCATCACCTTCAACAGCGAAGCAAAACCGATGCGGCCGTTGGCACTGGCCGGATTGATTTTGAGCAGCCGCTCGAAATCGGCCCGACTCGAAATCGTGTCGCCCCGCTCCAACTCGATAAGCCCCCGGTGATAGAGGGCATCTTCGTCGGTATCGTCGATCATCAGTATCTGGCTGTAATCCTGATAGGCCTGGTCGATGCTGTCGATTTCAGAAAAGAGGGCCGCCCGGTTGCGTAACAGTGTTACCGAATTGGGCGTCATCAACAGGCCGTTGGAGTAGCTCCTGAGCGCCTCGTCGTATTTACCGGCATAACGCTGCACCGTGCCCAGGTTCGACATGAGCAGCGAGTTCTGCCCGTTGGCCGGTTCGGCACGCAAGGCACTCAGCAACGCCTCCTCGGCTCCCGCCCAATCTTTGGCCTTGATGCAACTGTCGGCACGCTCGACCCATTGATAATAGTTTCGCGCCCACAGTCCCAGGGGCAGGCATATTATACAAATAAGAACCGCGATTTTTTTCATACTCGATTTTTTGTCTAACAAAGGTATGGGTTTGCGCGCTACTTTCACCTATCGGTTATCTAAAAAGTACTCAAAAAAAACAGCCCTTGCCAAAAATTCTGTTATTTTTGCGAATTATGAAAAATCTCGACCCCCTACATCTCACTCCACCAGGGCGATGGTTATGGCTGCTGGCAGTCGTCTCCATACTCTTCACCGGGTGTTCCAAAGAGAAGGACGAGCCCCAGCCGGTTGCCGTGAACCGCACCGTGCTGGTCTATATGTTATCGGATAACGATCTGGGAGCCAGCCGCTATTTCGATTCGCAGAACATCGACGAGATGATGCAGGCGGCCGCAGTCGGGGAACTGAACGGAGGCAATCTCATTGTCTATCGCGACGGATACGATACCAATCCGCAACTCATACAAATCAAACCGGGCCCCTCGGGACAGGCTCAAAAGGTCATCGTCAAGGAGTACCCCGACCGCAATTCGTCCACAGGCGAGGTGCTGCGCTCGGTCGTCGACGAGACCGCGCAGTTGTTCCCCGCTAATGAATATGGATTGATTCTGTGGTCGCACAGCACCGGGTGGGTACCGGGCAATTCGTCGCTGGCTCTCTCGCTACGTGATCAACTCCCTAAGCAGATAGCCCCTACCCGATCGTTCGGTCAAGACGGGTCGTACTATATGGAACTTGATGAATTAGCCGACGCTCTGCCCGACCACCGGTTTCGCTTCATACTCTCCGACGCTTGCTTTATGGGCAGCATCGAGTGTGCCTATCAGTTGCGCAACAAGACCGACTACTATATCGGTTCGGTCGCCGAGGTCATGGGAGCCGGCATGCCCTATGCCCTCACCATACCCCTGCTGTTCGACTACCAGATCGATCTGGGACAAGTGTGCCAGACCATTTACAACCACTACAACAGTCAGACGGGAGCTTACCGCACCGCAACTACTAGTCTGGTCGACTGCCGGGAACTCGAAGGATTGGCCCAAGTTGTCCGCACGATATTCGAGTCGCACCAGGGCGAAGCGGTTCCTGACCTCTCGAACGTGCAGCATTTCGATCGAAACTATCCTTATATCTGTTACGACTTGCGCGACTACCTGGCTCAGTTCGCCTCGACCGACGAACTGCAACAACTCGACCAAGCGTTGAACGAAACAATACTCTACCAGGCGGCAACCCCCGCGATATTGGGAGCACTCCTCGTGCGTACCCATTGCGGATTGAGCTGCTACGTGTTGGGAACCGGCGACTCGACACTCGACCGATACTATACGACGCTCGACTGGTACCAACAAGTCTATCCTATCGACTATTAACTTTAATTCTATATGTATATGTCTATTTTCAATTCCTTACTTACGCTGTTGGCTCAGACCCCCGAACTCCCGGCTCCCGAAGAGGTGGCACAAACCTGGCAGCAAAAGCTCTCGGCCCTGTCGTCCCTCTCGTTCCAGCAATTCACGGAACAGGCTATCGACGCCATTTTGCATGGATTGGTCAAGATTGCCATTGCCCTGGCGGTCTTCTTCATCGGCAAATGGATAATCAACCGCATTCACAGCTTTGTCGCCAAAGCCTTTGTTCGCCGCAATGTCGAACTCTCGCTGCGCACCTTCCTGCTGAGTCTGATTCGTATCATACTCATGCTGATACTGATTGTCATCGTTATCGGTATTCTCGGCATCAACACCAGTTCGTTCCTGGCCATCTTCGCCTCGGCCGGTCTTGCCGTAGGTATGGCGTTGAGCGGTACCTTGCAAAACTTTGCGGGCGGGGTGATGATTCTGCTCTTCAAGCCCTACAAGGTGGGCGATTTCATTGAGGCTCAGGGATATTCGGGTACGGTGAAAGAGATACAGATTTTCAACACCATACTCAACACGCCCGACAACAAAACCATCATTATTCCCAACGGCGGACTTTCGACCGGCAGCCTCAACAACTACTCCAAGGAGGGGCGTCGCCGGGTCGACTGGACAATAGGCATTGCCTACGGTGACGATTTCGATACGGCTCGACGGGTGGTATTGGAGCTTCTTGCTGCCGACAAACGGGTGATGGACACTCCGGCTCCGTTCGTAGCGCTGAGCAGTCTGGCCGACAGTGCCGTCGAGGTAACCGTGCGTGCCTGGGCTGCCGCCGAAGACTACTGGGGGGTCTATTACGATTTCAATGAACAGGTGTACAAACAGTTCGAGAAGTACAACCTGCACTTCCCCTATCCGCAAGTCGACGTGCACATGGTCGACCAGTAATCGATTCGATACAAAACATTTATCTCCGGGAGATTATTGGGTTCTCAATAGCCTCCCGGTTTTTTCTTGCACGAAAGCCACCGTCCCTGCACTGCGGTTTCCTGTTTCTTTTGTATATTCGTGCGATGAAAAGAGACAATGCAACAATGACGATACGAGAGGTTACACAGCACGACGCTGCCGCCATTGCAGCCATCTACAACGACTATATTTTGCACAGCACTATCTCCTTCGAGACCGAACCGCTTACGACCGAGGCCATGCGCGACCGCATTGCCCATATCGCTGCCGACTATCCCTATTTCGTTGCCGAAGAGGAAGGCGTAGTGACGGGCTACTGCTATGCCCACCCCTGGAAGGAGCGGGCCGCCTATGGTCATACCCTCGAAACTACCGTATATCTGTCGCCCCAGAGCCAAAGCCGGGGATTGGGCAAACAGCTCATGCAAAGACTCATTGGTGAGTGCCGCCGCCGGGGCTACCGCGCACTGATTGCCTGCATCACCGGCAACAACGAGATTAGCCGCGCGTTTCACGCCCGGCTCGGATTCATACAGGTATCACTTTTCAAAGAAGTAGGCTACAAGTTCGGACAGTGGCTCGACGTGGTCGACTATGAACTGTTGCTGACCGTGAAATCCGCTTCCGACTGTGGCGAGTAAAGGACGTTAAAATTTTGAATAATTACAATTTTAACGGCGAAAAACGGCTCAACATTGAATGTCTTTTTATAACTTTACGGCAATAATGAGGTAAAAAAGGACTGTCTGTAAGCAATTACATCTCCTGCTCATTGTTATATACATGTAGGCAAGGCACATAGGTGTACCGCAGCTTACGTTTTCCCGTTGAATCTCATCGGGTCGGGATAGTTTTCCCGGGTCGGTTGCAACGGGATTGAGAGCGATAAAAAATAAAAAAAATATAAATGATAAGTAAATGGAATTACTTACACCTTACATCAAACGAACAGCAAATAGCCCAGCAATTAGAGGCCCGATACCCACGGGTCCCTGCGCTTTGTAGACTGCTCGCTCAACGAGGGGTAACTTCGGTCGCCGAGGCGGAGAAGTTTTTCAAACCCCAGTTGTCCGATCTCCATGACCCGTTCCTCATGAGAGATATGGAAAAAGCAGTCGTTCGGCTGAATCGTGCGTTAGGGAGTAAAGAGAAGATTATGATTTATGGCGATTACGACGTGGACGGAACGACGGCCGTATCGCTGGTATATAAGTTTTTACAAAATTTCTATTCGGGGCTCGACTACTATATCCCCGACCGTTACGACGAGGGCTACGGCATCTCGGACAAAAGCATCGACTATGCGGCCGAGAACGGTATCACACTTATCATTGCCCTCGACTGCGGCATCAAGGCCGTGGAGAAAATAGCCTATGCCAAGAGCAAAGGCATTGATTTCATCATCTGCGACCACCATATGCCCGACGACCAGTTGCCCGACGCCGTGGCTATCCTCAATCCCAAACTCGAAGGAGAGACCTACCCCTACAAACATCTGTCGGGGTGTGGCGTAGGCTACAAGTTCATGCAGGGATTTGCAATCAACAACGGTATCGACATCGCTGCCGATCTGGAACCGCTGCTCGATCTGGTAGCCGTGAGTATCGCTTCGGACATCGTGCCCATCACGGGTGAGAACCGTATTCTGGCCTATCACGGCTTGAAGCGGCTCAACTCCAACCCCAGCATGGGATTGCGAGGTATCTTGAAGGTGTGCGGACTCAACAACAAGAATATTACCATCAGCGACATCGTCTTTAAGATTGGCCCCCGCATCAACGCCTCGGGCCGCATGCAATCGGGCAAAGAGGCGGTAGACCTGCTGGTGGCCAAGGATATGGCCGGGGCTCTTGAAAAGAGTCAGAACATCGATCAGTACAACGAGAACCGCAAGGAGTTGGACAAGCGGATTACCGAAGAGGCCAGCAAGATACTCGAAGAGCACGTCGACATCAACCACCGCAAATCGATTGTCATCTATAACAAGGACTGGCACAAAGGCATTATCGGCATTGTGGCTTCGCGCCTCACCGAACTCTACTACCGCCCGGCCGTGGTCCTCACCCTCTCCGACGGACTGGCCACCGGTTCGGCTCGCTCGGTACAGGGATTTGATATTTACAAGGCGGTAGAGTCGTGTCGCGATTTGCTCGAGAACTTTGGTGGGCACACTTATGCCGTGGGCCTCTCGATGAAAGAGGAACACATCAAGGAGTTTACCGCCCGGTTTGAGGAGCATGTGGCCAAACACATTCTGCCCGAGCAGATGGAGCCGCAAATCGACATCGACACCGAAATCGATTTCAACGAAATCACCACCGAATTCTTTGCGCTGCTCAAACAGTTCAACCCCTTCGGGCCCGGTAACCAGAAGCCTATCTTCTGTACACGTCATGTTACCGACTACGGTACGAGCCGACTCGTAGGCAAGAAAAACGAGCACGTGAAACTCGAACTGGTCGACAGCAAATCGAAGAACATCATGAACGGCATCGCCTTCAACATGAGCCAACACTTTGAACACATCAAGGCCGGAAAACCGTTTGACATCTGTTACACCATCGAGGAAAATACTCATAACAGCGGTTCGATACAGCTGTTTATCAAGGATATCAGACCGTCGGAATAACCCTATCAACCGAGGCCGTCGTTCCACATCGAGTGCAGAACGACGGCCTTTGTCATATCCTCTTGTGGGGTAGAATCAAAGCAAGATACCTCGGTGAGTTCCCTCTCTACCAAAAGTTCTTGTAAATTCGTGGTGCGATTGCTATCTTGTAAAAGATAAAATTGTAATTTTGCACCCGATTTTTCGGGAAAGGCATGCACGAAATCATCTACGAAATATTGCAAAAGTACTGGGGTTACCGCCAGTTCCGGCCCATGCAAGAGGAGATTATCACTTCGCTGCTCGACGGACACGACACCTTGGGACTCATGCCTACCGGCGGGGGTAAATCGCTCACCTTTCAGGTGCCTACCCTCTGTCGCGAAGGGCTCTGCCTCGTCATTACCCCTCTCGTTGCCTTGATGAAAGACCAGGTCGACAACCTGCGCGACCGGGGCATACGGGCGGCTTATATCCATGCCGGCATGTCGCGCCGCGAGATGGTCGTCACCTTCGACAACTGCCTCTACGGGCGCTTCAAGTTTCTCTACATCTCGCCCGAGCGCATCGATACCGAGTTGTTTGCCGCCCGCATTCAGGGGCTGTCGGTCTCTCTAATCGTAGTCGACGAGGCCCACTGCATTTCGCAATGGGGATATGACTTCCGCCCTGCCTACCTGAAAATAGCCCAGATACGGCACACCCTGCCCCACGTTCCCGTGCTGGCCCTCACCGCCACGGCAACTCCTATTGTAGCCGATGATATACAGAAGAAGCTCGACTTTCACGACGGTCGGGTGTTCCGCACCGGTTTCGCCCGTCCCAACCTCTCGTATGTGGTGAGGCCGTGCGAGGACAAGATGCAGCAACTGCTGCGTATCCTCCATCGGGTACCCGGCAGCGCCGTCGTCTATGTGCGCAACCGCAAACGCACGAAAGAGGTCGCCGAAGAGCTGAGTCGGGCCGGTATATCGGCCGACTACTACCACGCCGGACTGGGGCAGGAGGAGAAGAATGAGAAACAGCGCAAATGGAAAGCCGACGAAACCCGGGTGATGGTCTCGACCAACGCCTTCGGCATGGGCATTGACAAACCCGATGTTCGGGTGGTCGTGCATCTCGACATGCCCAACGCTCCCGAAGAGTATTTTCAAGAAGCGGGTCGGGCTGGACGCGACGGGGCCCGGGCCTATGCCGTGCTGCTCTATTCGCGCCGCGACAAGGCCAACCTGCACAAGCGGCTCACTGAGGAGTTTCCCGACAAAGAGTTTGTCTTGAAGGTCTACGAACGGGTGGGTAACTTTCTCGAAATAGCACTCGGCTGCGGCATGGACTCGATTTATGAGTTCAACCTGAAACGGTTCTGCACCACCTTCAACTATGCGACTACTCCGGTACTCAGCGCGCTGAAAATTCTCACCATATCGGGCTACATCGAATTTATCGAAGAGACTGACACCCTTTCGCGGGTAATGATGCTGGTTCATAAAGAAGAACTCTACCACTTGCGCGACACCGACCCGGCCACCGACCGCGTGTTGCAATGCCTGTTGCGCTCCTATACCGGGCTTTTTGCCGACTATGTGTTTATCCACGAAGATTTGCTTGCCCAACGGCTCGGTGCCTGTCAGCAAGAGGTCTACAAGGCCTTGTTGAAGCTGAACCGTCTGCACGTGCTCCACTACATACCGCGGCGACGCACCCCCTATATCGTCTACACCCGCGAACGCATGGAGCCCCGCTACGTGCAAATCACCCGCGAAGCCTATGAAGATAGGCGACAGCGCATGGCCGACCGCATCGAGAGTATGATCACCTATGCCACTTCGACCCGCTGTCGTCAACAGATGTTGCTCGAATACTTCGGTGAGAAGGCCGACTACGAGTGCGGCTGCTGCGACAACTGCATCGAGCACAGGAAACGGGAGCAAGCCTCGGCTCAAAAGCCCGAGGTGATAGCCCGGGCCATACAACAGTTCATCGGCAACGACTGCGTGAGCCGCGACCGGATAGCCGCCGCGCTACCCTACCCCGAGGACGAGGTGATTGAAGCCCTGCGCTTCCTGCGAGACGAAGGTTTTATCGTCTGCGAAGACGATATTCACTATAAAAACAAAACATAAAAAGAGAGATAAGATTTTAGGTATTTAGTTTAGGTATTAACAAGTAAGGTATTAAGAAAATGATTAAAGGATTCTGTTACATCATGCTCTTCTATGTATTGGGAGAGATGGTGAGCCTGCTCATCGGGCGGCTCATTCCCGGCAGTGTGTGCGGCATGATACTGTTGTTCCTGGCCCTCACACTCAAATGGGTACGTCCGCGTGACGTCGACAAGGCTGCTTCGGCCCTCACCCGCAACATGGCCCTCTTCTTCGTTCCGGCCAGTATCGGGCTCATGCACGAGTATAAAATACTCATGAGCAACTGGGTGGTACTGCTCACCGTTTCGGTGGTTACCACTTTGCTGGTTATCGTTGTCGTAGGGCTTACCGAAGAGCATCTTGACCGCAAGCTCTCGCGCAAGAAAGGAGGAGTTGGGCAATGAACGAAATATTCTCCTCCACACCCTTTATCCTGCTGTTGGTACTGGGTAGCTACCTGGCCGGTTGCAAACTGCACCAGAAAAAACATATCGCCATTTTCCACCCGCTGTTGGTGGCCATGGTTCTTATCATAGCCCTGCTCACCCTGCTTGACATCGACTACGACACGTTCTGTGCCGGTAGCAGCTTCATCAGCTTCCTGTTGGGGCCATCGGTCGTAGCGCTGGGCTATGCCCTCTATGAACAAATCGAACAGATTCGGGGTAAAGAGATACCCGTACTCACCGCCGTCTTTGCCGGAGGAATTGTGGGTATTGTGAGTGTTATAGCCATCTGCCGACTCATGGGCGTCGACGAAGCCATCACCTCGTCGCTGCAACCCAAATCGGTCACGATTCCCATCGCCATCTCCTTGTCGGAACACTCGCACGGTATCCCCTCGCTCACGGCCGTCATCGTGTTCGGGTGCGGATTATTGGGGGGTATCATCGGCCCGGCCGTACTCGACCGCTGCCACGTCAACAGTCGCGTTGCCCGCGGATTGGCATTAGGCTCGGCCGCTCACGGACTGGGTACAGCCCGCGCTATCGAACTGGGGGCCGTCGAAGGGGCTATCAGTGGTCTGGCCATCGGTCTGATGGGCGTCGTCACCTCCCTGCTTATACCGCTGTTCGAAAGCCTGATGCGCTGAGGTTCCACCCTGTTGAGCCTCTCAATGGAGCTGCATACTGAGAATTAAATAGAATATTTTGGGCGCAATCCTTGTATATTTCGACAAAAGCGCCTATCTTTGCAACGCTTTTACAAAAAAGCACCAAGGTTAGATTCGCTAGCTCAGCTGGTAGAGCACAACACTTTTAATGTTGGGGTCTTGGGTTCGAGCCCCAAGCGGATCACCGATTAAAAGCAGGCATTTGAATTCAAATGCCTGCTTTTATTTTTTATACTTTAATGCAAAAAAAACGTTCAGAGAGGATTTACCTCCCTGAACGTTTTTTGAATAATCGGTATGATTATTATTGGCCTTCTATCATTTTCAGTTTTTCGGCATCGTTCAAATTGTAATAAATATTACGGAGGGCATATTTGTAGTCGGGATTTTCGGGCTTCAATTCGTATGCTTTTTCGTAATAGGGACGAGATTTCTCAAACAACGGAAGAACCTCCTTCTCACGAGCCTCGGCATATTTTACGTTATCGGTTATAGCACTGATCTCATTGTTCTTTTGCACAGCCAGGTTGAAGTAGATACGACCCATATTGCCCAATGCATCGGTATATGAAGGATTAATTTCAAGTGCTTTTCCGAAGCATTCGATTGATTGGTCATACTTCTTTTGCGATTCATACAGGTTGCCTTTTACATTCCAGTACTCGGCATTTTCAGGGTCTTCGGCCAAAATCGTTTCAAGTGTGGCAATGGCTTCATCATATCTTCCACCATATATGTAGAGATTAATCAGCTTCAAGGTGTAGGTATTTTCCTTTTGCATTTTAGGTTTGCCGTTTTCGTCCAGTACGGGATTACCGTCTCTATCCTGTACCTCGACCATTTCGTCTTTGAACAACTTCTCACCTTCTTGAAGCGTACTAATCAAATTGACAGTATCCTGTGTCTGCTCATATTCATAGACCAGATATTTGTAAACATCGTTTCGATTATAATCATTCCCTTTGGCTGCATTCAAAGCTTTAATGGCCAACGCATTGTCCTGAGTCTGCATGGCAGCCAAAGCCCGGTTGAATTCCAATATGGCAATCGTCGAATCGGCAGGAAGCCCCGATTTCTCATCTTTCATAATGGAAAGTTTGGGTATATCCAGGAAAATACCCCATACGTCATAGGCCTTTTTATAGTCTTTCTGATTGAAATAATAGACACCGGCATTGATATAGCCATCGAGGTTTTGTTTCAAGATCTTACGAATATCCTTGACATATTTGGGCTTTACTTTCCCTTTTTCGTTAGGTAAAGTATCCAAAGCTATGGATTGCAAGAAATAGTCATAGCTCTTTACCAACGCATCGTACATGGGGGCATCTCCATTGGGAAGAGCGATTCCCAACGTCTTCTGAACGTTATCTTTCTCGAAAGAAGAGTTTTCGATAAACCCGGCTACATACCAAGTCTTGGCATCGTCTTTGGTTTCGGGGTTGGTAAGGGCACCTTGAATATCGGTGCGAGCTTCTTGGAAATTGGGATTTTCCATTTTTGCCTCACTGAAAGCCCGGTTCACAGCTTTCTTCTGACCGAATGCGCAAATGACCGAAAGCAGTAATACTGCCGTTAATGTTGTTTTTTTCATTGCGTGTTTATTTTAGAAGTTAATAATTTTTATTCTGCAATTTCAGTAACGCTATCGTCTTGCAGGTTCTCGTCGACACTGTCTGACAAAACCTTGCAGACCGAAGCGATTTCGTCATTCCGTTTTTCCAGATTAATCAACCGGACGCCTTGTGTTGCCCGGCCCATTACCCGCACGTCGGCAACCTTCATGCGCAGGGTGATACCCGACTTGTTGATGATAACCAGATCGTTTTCGTCGGTTACGCATTTGATGGCAACCAGATAACCGGTCTTTTCGGTAATATTCAAGGTTTTCACACCTTTACCACCCCGGTTGGTGATTCGGTAGTCTTCGATGAGCGAACGTTTGCCGTAACCTTGTTCCGATACGACCATGATGGTCTCTTTCTCGGGGTCGTTGACGCAAATCATTCCTACGACGGCATCATCATCGTTGTCGAGGGTCATACCTTTTACGCCGGTGGCATTACGTCCCATCTCACGCACGGCGCTTTCGTGGAATCGAATGGCGCGACCGTGACGGTTGGCAATAACGATTTGGCTGTCGCCGGTGGTCAGTCTCACTTGGATTACCTGGTCGTCTTCGCGAATGGTAATGGCATTCACACCGTTCTGGCGGGGACGCGAATAGGCTTCGAGTTTGGTCTTCTTGATGATACCCTTGCGTGTACAGAAAATCAGGTTGTGCGACATGTTGTACTCGGGATCCTGCAATCGTTTCACGCGGATAAAGGCATTAACCTTATCGTCGGAGTCGATGTTGAGCAGGTTCTGTATGGCACGACCTTTGGAGCTCTTGGAGCCTTCGGGTATCTCATATACTTTGAGCCAGTAGCATTTGCCTTTCTGAGTGAAGAAGAGCATGTAGTTATGCATCGAGGCCGGATAGATGTATTCGATGAAATCCTCCTCGCGGGTATTGCTGCCCTTGGCACCTACTCCACCGCGGTTCTGAGCCCGGAATTCGGAGAGCGGGGTCCGTTTGATGTAGCCCATGTGCGAGATGGTGATAATCATTTCGTCATCGGCATAGAAGTCTTCGGCATTGAACTCTTCCGAAGCATAGATGATTTCGGTCTTGCGCTCGTCGCCGTATTTCTCTTTGATTTCAAGAAGCTCGTCTTTCATCACTTTCATGCAGACGGCATCGTCCGACAAGATTTGGTGATAGTAAGCAATCATCTTCTCGATGTCAGCATATTCGTTACGCAGCTTGTCCTGGTCAAGACCGGTCAACTGTCCGATGCGCATGTCGACGATAGCCTGTGCCTGTTTGTCACTCAGGGAGAATCGCTCCATCAAGCGGGTGCGAGCTTCTTCACGGGTTTGTGAAGCTCTCACGATTTTGATTACCTCATCAATATGATCCGATGCGATAATCAACCCTTCGAGTATGTGAGCACGTTCTTCGGCCTTGGCCAAATCGAACCGCGTGCGACGGATAACTACCTCGTGGCGGTGATTGATAAAGGCTTCGAGCAACTGTTTCAGATTCAGTGTTTGAGGACGGCCGTTGACCAAGGCAATGTTGTTGACACTGAACGACGACTGCAAGTCGGTCATTTTGAACAGTTTGTTCAAGATAACGCTGGCGTTGGCATCTTTCTTGACTTCGATGACGATGCGCATACCGGCACGGTCCGACTCGTCGTTGATATTCGAGATGCCTTCTAGGCGCTTCTCTTCAACCAGGTCGGCTATCTTTTTGATTAACTCCGACTTATTGACGGCATAGGGAATTTCAGATACGATAATCGATTCGCGACCGGTATTGCTGTCGACCTCGATCTCGGCTTTGGCACGAATTACGATACGGCCCCGTCCGGTCTCAAAAGCATCTTTTACACCGGCAAAACCGTAGATGATACCTCCTGTGGGAAAATCAGGAGCCTTAATGTATTGCATCAGCTCTTCGATGGTGAGGTCGCGGTTGTCAATCAGGGCGACCGATGCGTCAATACACTCCGACAGGTTGTGGGGAGGCATATTGGTAGCCATACCTACGGCGATACCCGACGCCCCGTTTACCAGCAACTGGGGTATGCGGGTGGGCAGCACGGTAGGCTCTTCGAGCGTATTATCGAAGTTGGGGGTAAAGTCGACCGTATCCTTCTCGATGTCGCGAAGCATCTCTTCGGCAATGCGCGAGAGACGAGCTTCGGTATAACGCATGGCGGCAGGACTGTCGCCGTCGACCGAACCGAAGTTACCCTGGCCGTCGACCAGGGGGTAGCGCAAGGACCACGGCTGGGCCATACGTACCAACGCATAATATACCGACGAATCGCCGTGCGGGTGATACTTACCTAACACGTCACCGACGATTCTCGCAGATTTCTTGTAAGGTTTATCCGATGTGTTTCCCAGTTTGTCCATTCCGAACAACACCCGGCGGTGTACCGGTTTGAAACCGTCGCGCACATCGGGCAAGGCGCGAGCTACAATCACCGACATGGAATAATCGATGTAGGCCGATTGCATCTCTTGATTGATGTCTATTTTTAGAATTCTATCTTGGTCAATCATTTATTAGTAAAAATTGGTTATACATTGAATGTTTAGCGTACAAAGATAACCATTTTTTGAAAAATCGAGGAATCTATCTGAATAAATAATCGATGGCAAAAAGGAAAATTCGGCACATTATTTGTTATGTATAAGAAATAATATTTACCTGCCATTATTTGGCGTAAAGGTGGTATATTTGCTAAATTAATATAAGGAGACAGATTTGTTTATGGAAAGAAACTTTTCACAACATGTTAAGGAGATTCTCGGTTACAGCCGGGAAGAAGCCGAACGCCTTCAAAATTCCAACATCGTTCCCGAGCACCTGCTGCTGGGGATTATACGCGATGGCTCCAACCGTGCTGTCGACGCATTGGTGGGGCTGGGAGCTTCTCTTCGCACGATAAAGAGTTCCCTGGAAAATGAACTATCCGCTTCCAACAACCATATGGAGCAATCCAGCGAATTGACAATCAGCAAGAGCACAGATAGAGTCTTGAAAATGAGCATGCTCGAAGCCCGATTCATGAAGAGTCAGGAGACCGATACCGAGCATTTGTTGCTGGCTATATTGAAAGAGTCGGACTCCCCTGCCGCTCAGATTCTGCATACGAACGACATTACCTATGACGAAGTGTCAGCCTTTTTAAAAGGTAATGGCGACACGACTCGCGAGGAATCGACACAACGTCCCTCCCCTCGCGACATGGGTGCCGGGTTTACCGACGACGATGACGATGAACTGGAAGACGAACGCAACTATCGTCGGGAACAACAAGGTGGCAGTGGCAGCAGTGCTTCCGCACAGCGGAGTGGCAATGACACGCCGGTGCTCGACAACTTCGGTACCGATATGACCAAGGCAGCCGAAGAGGGTCGTCTTGACCCGGTTGTAGGTCGGGACAACGAGATTGAGCGGTTGGCCCAAGTGCTGAGCCGGAGGAAAAAGAACAATCCGGTGCTCATCGGTGAGCCGGGTGTAGGTAAATCGGCTATTGTCGAGGGCCTTGCCTTGCGAATCGTACAGCGTAAGGTGTCGAGAGTCTTGTTTGACAAGCGACTCATTTCGCTCGATATGGCCTCGATTGTGGCCGGCACCAAGTATCGCGGCCAGTTCGAGGAGCGCATCAAGGCGATTTTGAACGAACTCTCGAAGAATCCCAATATCATCTTGTTTATCGACGAGATTCATACCATCGTCGGAGCCGGTGGAGCTACCGGTTCGCTCGATGCCGCCAACATGCTGAAACCGGCTCTGTCGCGCGGCGAAATACAGTGTATCGGTGCTACGACTCTCGACGAGTATCGCAAGAATATCGAGAAAGACGGAGCCTTGGAACGCCGGTTCCAAAAGATTATGGTCGAGCCGACTACGCCCGAAGAGACCTTGCAGATTCTCAAAAACATCAAGGGCCGTTACGAAGATCACCACAACGTGACCTACACCGACGATGCATTGGTGGCTTGTGTCAAATTGACAGACCGCTACATTAGCGACCGCAATTTCCCCGACAAGGCAATCGATGCGCTCGACGAGGCCGGGGCCCGTGTACATGTATCGAACATCACCGTCCCCAAGGAGATTGAGAGCTTGGAGGCTCAAATTGAGACTTGCCGCGAGGATAAGATCAATGCGGTAAAATCGCAGAACTACGAGCTGGCCGCCAGTTTCAGAGACAAGGAGAAGGAGTTGCAGCGTACCTTGGAAACGGCCAAGGGCAACTGGGAGAAACAGATGCAGGAGCACCGCGAGATTGTCGACGAAGAGAAAGTGGCCGAGGTGGTTGCCATGATGACCGGTGTACCCGTGCAGCGTATTGCTCAGGCCGAGGGGAACAAACTCTTGGCCATGGCCGGTGAACTGAAACGTGAGATTATCGGTCAAGACGAGGCCGTCGATAAAGTGGTGAAGGCCATACAGCGCAACCGGGTGGGACTGAAAGATCCCGACAAACCCATCGGCACCTTCATGTTCCTGGGTCCTACGGGCGTGGGTAAAACCCACTTAGCCAAGAAGCTGGCCGAATATCTGTTCGACTCGAAAGATGCACTTATCCGCATCGACATGAGTGAATACATGGAGAAATTCACCGTGTCGCGACTGGTGGGTGCACCTCCGGGATATGTGGGTTACGAGGAGGGCGGACAGCTCACCGAGAAGGTGCGTCGCAAACCCTATTCGGTAGTGCTGCTCGACGAGATTGAAAAAGCTCACCCCGACGTGTTTAACCTGCTGTTGCAGGTTCTGGACGAAGGTCGGCTGACCGATAGTCTGGGTCGTAAAATCGATTTCAAGAATACGATTCTGATTATGACCTCGAACATCGGTACGCGGCAGTTGAAGGATTTCGGGCAAGGTGTAGGTTTTTCGACCAACACCGTTTCGGAGAAAGACTACTCGCGCGGAGTTATCCAAAAGGCGTTGAACCGGGCCTTCTCACCCGAGTTCCTGAACCGTATCGACGACATCATCATGTTCGACCAACTCGACAAAAAGGCCATCTTCCAGATTATCGACTTGGAATTGAGCGGCTTCTACAAACGGGTGGAGACACTGGGATATCACCTCGAAATCACCGATGCCGCCAAGAATTTCATTGCCGAGAAGGGATACGATGTTCAGTTTGGAGCTCGTCCGTTGAAACGGGCCATACAGAAGTATCTCGAAGACGAACTGGCCGAGATGATTATCCGGGCCACCGTCCAGGAGGGCGATACGATACGTGTCGACTTCGACGAGGAGAACCACAAGATTGTCTCCTCGATTATCGACTCGAAGAAAGAGTCGTGACAATCGCCGCGAGAATAAGTCAAAATGTCAGACTTTTTGAGTCTGGCATTTTTTTTGAAAAAAATTCGGTAGAAAATTAGTATAATAAAAATATATAACCATGCAAAAAGGAACTATTGGGGTTACGACCGATAACATCTTCCCCGTTATCAAAAAGTTTTTGTATAGTGACCACGAGATATTTTTGAGAGAGTTGGTTTCCAACGCCGTCGATGCCACTCAGAAATTGAAGACTTTGGCCTCTTTTGGCGATTTCAAAGGTGAGTTGGGTTCGACCAACGTATCGGTTTCCATCGACAAGAATGCCGGAACGTTGACCATCTCGGATCACGGTATAGGTATGACTGCCGAGGAGATTGACAAATACATCAATCAGATAGCCTTTTCGGGAGCCGAAGAGTTTTTGGAGAAATACAAGAACGACGCCAATGCCATCATCGGCCACTTCGGACTGGGATTCTACTCCTCCTTCATGGTATCGAAGAAGGTCGAGATTCGCACCCTCTCCTACAAGGAAGGGGCTCAGGCCGTGATGTGGAGTTGCGACGGTTCGCCCGCCTACGAGATGACCGACATCGAGAAGAGCGAGCGGGGCACCGACATCGTTCTGTATATCGATGACGAGAACAAGGAATTCCTCGAACCGCAACGCATCGAAACGCTGTTGAAGAAGTATTGCCGCTTCTTGCCCGTTCCGGTAGTGTTCGGTAAGGAGCAAGAGTGGAAAGACGGTAAATACGTCGACACCGACAAGGATAAAGTAATCAACGACATGGAACCGGCCTGGACGCGCAAACCGACCGATTTGAGCGACGAGGATTACAAGAAATTTTATGCCGACCTCTATCCCGGTATCGATGAACCGCTCTTCTGGATACACCTTAATATCGACTATCCCTTCAAGTTGACGGGTATCCTCTATTTCCCGAAAATCAAGAACAACATCGACATCAACCGATACAAGATTCAACTGTACTGCAACCAGGTGTTTGTAACCGATTCGGTCGAGGGTATTGTGCCCGATTTCTTGATGCTGCTGCAAGGTGTAATCGATTCGCCCGACATTCCGTTGAATGTATCGCGTTCGTACCTGCAAAGCGACTCGAACGTGAAGAAAATCTCGGGCTACATCACCAAGAAAGTAGCCGAGCGTCTGCAAGAGATTTTCAACAGCGACCGCAAGCAGTTTGAAGAGAAATGGGACGACCTGAAAATCTTCATCGAATATGGTATGCTCTCGGACGAAAAATTCTACGAACGGGCTCAAAAGTTTGTCCTGCTCAAAGATACCGAAGAGAAATACTACACGCTCGACGAGTACAAGAAACTGATTGAGGGTAATCAGACCGATAAAGACGGACAACTCATCTACCTGTATGCCAACGATAAGGAGGCTCAATACAGCTACATCGAGACGGCTACGGCCAAGGGTTACGACGTCTTGCTGATGAACGGTCAGTTAGACCCCCATTTCATCGGCATGCTGGAGCAGAAATTGGGTAAATGCCGTTTCGTACGGGTCGACAGCGACTTGATAGACCGACTTATCCAGAAGAAAGACAACCAGGCTTCGGCCGCGCTCAACGAGCAACAGCGCGACATCATGACCACGGTATTCAAATCGCAGATTCCGACTATCGAGAAGAGTGATTTCCTGGTCATGTTCGAACCGGTAGGTGCTACTGCACAACCCATTGTGATTACGCAGAATGAGTTTATGCGCCGTATGAAAGACATGGCTGCCATACAACCGGGTATGGCTATCTATGGCGAACTGCCCGACAGCTACAACCTCATTGTCAACACCGAGCACCCCTTAACACAACGGATTATTGCCGATACCGAAAGTTCGTGCAAGGAGCAGTTGACCCCGATACTCGACGAGCTGAATACGGTCAATGCCGAAATAACCCGTCTGCAAGAGGCCAAGAAAGACAAGAAGGACGAGGAGATTCCCGTGGCCGACAAAGAGGCATTGAAGAGCGCCGAAGAGAAGGCCAAGGAGTTGCGGTCGAAGGAGTCGGACGTCTTGAAGACCTACGCCGACAAGAATCCGTTGGTACGTCAGTTGGTCGACTTGGCTTTGCTCTCCAACAACATGTTGAAGGGAGAGGCTTTGAACAACTTTATCAAGCGTTCGGTCGATATTCTGTAATGACTTGTTGATGCCGGTGAGGGGTGTAGATATCAAGTAATACTTTATATCACTCCCTCACCCGACATATAAAGCAAAACTTAAATAGCGAATATAGCTCGATTAAATTCATCGAATCTATATTCGCTATTTTTATTTTATTATATTTCAGCAGATTATAACATAAGTCCACCAATCAGTTCTTTGACCGATGCAATGTGATTTTTTTCGAGGTATTCGTTGATTCCGTCCACGATTTTCTCCGAGATTTGCGGGTCGATGAAGTTGGCCGTACCGACCTCGATGGCCGAGGCGCCTGCCAACAGAAATTCGATGGCATCGGTTGCATTCATGATGCCTCCTAATCCCACAATAGGAATCTTTACGGCGTGGTAGGTTTGCCATACCATGCGCAGGGCTATGGGCTTGACACAAGCTCCCGACAGTCCACCGGTGACGGTCGACAACACCGGCCGACGTCGTTGTGCATCGATGGCCATACCCAGCAGCGTGTTGATCAGCGACACGGCATCGGCTCCTTCGGCTTCGACAGCCCGGGCAATCTCGGTAATATCGGTGACGTTGGGCGACAGTTTTACAATCAGTGTTTTGGGGTATGCGGCACGAACGGCACGCACCACGGCTGCCGCACTCTGACATGAGGTACCGAAAGCCATGCCACCTTCCTTTACATTGGGGCACGAGATATTCAGTTCGATAGCCGGAATTCGATCCAATGCTGCAATCTTCTCGGCTGTGGCCACATAGTCCTCGACCGAAGCTCCCGATACATTGACCAGAAAATGGGTATCTATCTCTTTGATGCGGGGGTATATGTGCTCGATGAAATAGTCGACGCCCTTGTTCTGCAACCCTACGGCATTCAACATTCCCGCCGGCGTTTCGGCCATGCGGGGATACGGGTTACCCTCCCGATGATGCAGGGTGGTACCTTTGACGATGATACCGCCCAGTCGCGACAAGTCGATAAAGTCGGCGAACTCTTCGCCATAACCAAAAGTCCCGGAGGCGGTCATGACCGGGTTTTTCAAGGACAATGCGCCTATGTTAACGTTTAAATCTGCCATTTGAGTTTTTCTATATTAAAGATGGGACCTTCTTTGCATACACACACATGGCCTTCGACCGTATCTTCTACGCAGCAGAGGCAAGCCCCCACACCGCAGGCCATCGTATTTTCGAGCGAGACTTCGCAAAAGAGTTGCCGCTCGCGGGCATATCGGGCTACGGCCACCATCATGGGCTTGGGCCCGCACACATAGAGCCGGTCAAAGGGCTCGTTCAAGATGGAGTGCTGGGTTACAAATCCCTTTTCGCCCAGCGAGCCGTCTTCGGTCGAGACATACACCTCGCCAAACTGACGGAACTGGTCGTATTGCAACAGATCTTTATCACTGCGGAAGCCCAACAGGAACCGGGGCGTATAGCCCTTTCCCTTCAAATATTTACCCCAATAGAGCATGGGGGCTATTCCTACGCCTCCACCCACAAGCAGGATTCGTTCCTGAGTACTTTCGGGGAGGGTAAAGGTATTTCCCAGCGGTAATACCAGATTGAGGATTTCGCCGGCTTGCAGACCACACAGCGTGCGGGTACCTTCGCCTGCCTTCCGAATGAGTAGCCACAATTCGTTGTGGGGATAATCGACAAAATTGATAGAGATGGGGCGCCGCAAAAAGGTGCTGGGGGAGCGATCTACCCGCACTTCGACAAACTGTCCCGGCAGCATCTCGGGCAACGGACAGCCATCGGCAGGTGTCAATTTCAAGAGTGCATAGTTGTCGTGCAACTGTACATTTTCGGAAACACGAAAATCGAGAATGTATTTTTTCATAAATCAAATTTACTGACAAAAGTCGGTACAGATGCCCCCGGGAAATTTTACCTGATACAAGGCGATTGTGCCGCTTTCGCTTTAATGCTGCAAAGATAGCTTAAACCGGGAGCAGAAACAAATAATAACGAAGCAGATCGACCTGTTTTGTACAAGACCTCGTGAGATTAGTCCGAAAAGTCAGGCGAAAAGCTATCGAAGGTATTATCGGAGTAGAAAATCATGATTTTGACGATACGTCGATTTCTCTCACTCGTTTTCCGGTTGTCGGTATTTGTACCGAAATCGCTATTTAAAGCCTCATTTCCAGATTTTTCATTGATAGAGCGGTCTCGATTTGACTCATTTTCCTTGGAATATTTGCGAGCGTTCGTATCGTTGACCGGATTTGCGGCATTCTCGGCTTCGAATAACGACATAAATGGCGTTGCTCCAGTTGATAGACGAGGTAACTCTTCTTCACCTCCGGCCACACTATTTCTCCCGGTTGAGATGAGCATAGGCTCATGACCATACAGTAGCCAGTAAATCGATAGCTCGGGATAGGTGGCGTGAATCTTACCAATGGTGGCGATACTGATCTTCTGATTTCGCCCGCCTAAGATTTGCGACATGGACGAGCGTTGTATACCCGTGTTGTCGGCAAACTGGGTAATCGTTATTCCCAGGTGGTCGATAAATTGCTTTATCCTTCCGGCTACGGCCAAGGTCTCTTCTTCTCCCATGATTGATTGAAAATTTAATGTAAAATAGAGTTACAAATGTAATCAATAAAATTTAGAATTCAAAATTAGATTTGAACCTTTCAAGGTGTTACAGATGTGATTTGTAACGATTAACAAAAGAAAAAAATCAGTATGGTACTCTTCTAATTCAGATGCATATACATTCTTGTTTTACTCTATATAATTATATATAATATTCTGGTTATTAGTAGATTATATATTAACATTTTGGATTAAATATGAAAAATTAGAAACTTCTACGTCTTTATATTTAGATGTCGCTTTATATATTTATATCTAAAACATTGATTATAAGATAGATATAAACATAAATATTAGGTATAAGTTGCATTTATATGAGTTTACATCTGTCCATTTTATAAATGTAACGGGCAACCTACTCTATTTGCAAATGTACAAGTTTACCATTTGCATTTCAAAATTTACATTTGTACATTACGAAATAAAGGAGAAACTTTGGGGATATTCTATTACAATTGTAACACGTTTTATTTTTTAAATCCTATTCTCTCCTACATTCCGATTTTTGTGTACCGATGTAAATCAATGAAGAAATAATCCAAGGATTTTGAGTCAAAATTGCCCTAATTGCCTTCTATTACACTAATTGATAATTGATTATACTGTTTTAACCGACTTTTACTCCGTATGCAAAATAGAAAAAAACAGGAGAACCAACGATTCATCATTGAGCCTCCTGTTATGGAAAATTGAAATAGTATATCTCCTATCCGTCCAACTCCTCCTTCAAGTAGCGGGCAGTAGCCGTGTCGTACTTGCAAATCTCTTCGGGAGTTCCCGTAGCCAACACATATCCGCCATTTCGTCCCCCTTCCGGCCCCATGTCGATAATGTGATCGGCACATTTAATGATGTCGAGATTATGTTCGATGACAATCACCGTATTTCCCTTATCGACCAACCGATTCAGAACTGACAACAAAACCCGTATATCTTCGAAATGTAATCCGGTAGTAGGTTCGTCGAGTATATAGAGCGTCTTCCCCGTATCGCGTTTGGAGAGCTCGGCAGCCAGTTTCACCCGCTGACTCTCGCCTCCCGACAAGGTTGTCGAGGGTTGTCCCAGCTTGATGTATCCGAGTCCCACCTCTTGCAGCACCTTTATTTTGGAGATAATCGAGGGTATATTTTCGAAAAATTCGACCGCCTGATTGATGGTCATATCCAGTACATCGGCAATCGATTTCCCTTTGAAGCGCACTTCGAGAGTCTCCCGATTATAGCGTTTGCCATGGCAGGCCTCGCACGGTACGAGCACATCGGGCAAGAAATTCATCTCGATGGTCTTGTAGCCGTTACCGCCACATACCTCGCAGCGTCCGCCCGCGATGTTGAACGAGAAGCGTCCCGGTTTATAGCCACGGATTTTAGCCTCGGGCAGCTCGACAAAGACATTGCGTATGTCGGCAAAGACGCCGGTATAGGTAGCCGGATTGGAACGCGGTGTGCGTCCCAGTGGAGACTGGTCGACGGTCACCACCTTGTCGATATTTTCCAGTCCTTCAATTCGGTCGTAAGGCAACGGGGCTTGCAGCGAACGATAGAACTTTTGGCTGAGTATCGGTTGCAGCGTTCCGTTAATGAGGCTCGATTTACCGCTACCCGATACGCCCGTTACGCAGATGAATTTGCCCAGCGGGAACTCGACCGTCACATTTTTGAGGTTATTGCCTGTGGCACCTGATAGAATAAGTTTTTTACCGTTGCCCGGACGTCGTTGGGGTGAATATTCGATTTTCTTTTCCCCGTTCAGGTATTGCGCTGTGAGGGTATTGGTTTTGAGCATCTCCTGGGGTGTCCCGGCAAAGACGATGTTCCCGCCCAAGCGACCGGCCCGAGGGCCCAAATCGACGATATAATCGGCAGCCAGCATCATCTCCTTGTCGTGTTCTACGACGATGACCGAATTACCCATATCGCGCAACTCTTTCAAGGAGTTGATGAGCCGGGTGTTGTCGCGTTGGTGTAACCCTATGCTGGGCTCGTCGAGAATGTAGAGCACATTGACCAGTTGCGACCCTATCTGGGTAGCCAACCGTATGCGCTGACTCTCGCCTCCCGACAAGGTGGCCGAGGCCCTGTTGAGGCACAGGTAGTCCAACCCGACATCGACGAGGAAGTGCAGGCGGCTGCGAATCTCTTTCAAGATTTCGACCGCAATCTGGCGCTGCTGGGGCGACAATTCGTATTCCACGTGGTTGACCCATTCATACAGTTCCGAGATGTCCATGTCGGCCAGTTCGGCGATGTTCTTACCGGCAATGCGGTAATGCAGCGCCTCTCGGTTCAACCGATGGCCTTCGCAACTGGGGCACACGGTGGTCGTGACAAACTGCCCCGCCCACTTTTGAGCTTGCGACGAGGCGTCGCTCTGCTGTTGCACCTCGATGTATTTGATCAGCCCGTCGAACGACAGAAAATAGTTGGAGGAGCCCAATGACTCGTTCTTGATTTGCAAACGTTCGTCGGTGCCGTTCAGAATATCGTCGAGCGCCTCTTCCGAGAGATCCTTGATGGGAGTTTTCAGGCTGTCGCCGTATTTCTCGCAGATAGCTGCGATTTGCCAAAATATCAGCGTGTTCTTGTATTTACCCAGCGGAACGATTCCCCCTTCGTAAATCGACTTCTCGTCGTTGGGGATAATCTTCTCACGGTCGATGATATTGACATATCCCAATCCCTTGCACTTGGGACAGGCTCCTTGCGGCGAGTTGAACGAGAAGTTGTGCGGAGCCGGTTCGCTATACGACAAGCCCGTCTTGGGGTCCATGAGGGTGCGGCTGTAATGGCGCAGCTCCTGTGTGTCTGCGTCGAGTATCATCAGCTGGCCGTCACCCTGTTTCATGGCTGTTTTTACACTCTCCTGCAACCGGCGTTCGTCGTCCTTGTCGACCACCAGTTTGTCGACCACCAGCTCGATGCTGTGATTTTTGTAGCGGTCGAGTTTCATGCCATGGGTTATCTCGCGCAGTTCGCCGTCGATACGGACGGTGAGATACCCTTTCCGACGCACCTGCTCGAACAACTCCTTGTAGTGGCCCTTGCGGTTGCGCACCAACGGAGCCAGTATGTAGGTGCGGCGACCCTGGTAGCGGTCCAAGATAAGTGAGATAATCTTCTCTTCGGTATATCGCACCATCTTTTCGCCCGACAAGTAAGAGTAGGCCTCTCCTGCCCGGGCAAAAAGCAACCGCAGGAAATCGAATATCTCGGTGGTTGTCCCCACCGTCGAACGCGGATTCTTGTTGGTTGTCTTCTGTTCGATGGAGATTACGGGACTCAACCCGGTAATCTTGTCCACATCGGGTCGTTCCATACCGCCGAGCATGTTGCGGGCATAGGCCGTGAAGGTCTCGATGTAGCGACGCTGTCCCTCGGCAAAGATGGTGTCGAAGGCCAACGACGATTTGCCGCTACCACTCAATCCGGTAATGACCGTCAGGCTGTTTCGTGGAATTTTGACATCTATGTTTTTGAGGTTGTGCACACGGGCACCATAAACCTCTATCTGATCTTCTGCTTTCATTTTTTATCGATTACCCACTCTTTTCGGTAAGCCGTGAACTTACGCTTGGTGTAAAACAAATCCTCTTTTTGTGGTATCTTGATGTAATAGACTTTTCTCGACTTGTCGGGCATCGTGCGGGCCCGCAACCAGGGATTGGCTTCTTTCAACTGGGCATAGGAGATGCCTTGCGACTGGGCAAAGAGAGCCAGGTTGTTGATGGTTGTGTCGACTCTCACCTCGGTATAGCGGACAGGTTGATACAGCTGGCGGGTCTTTAATTTGTAGCCATATTTCGAGGGTGACGAAAATATCTCCTTCATGGCGAGAATCCGAAATACATAGCGCGAGGTCTCTTCGTTGAGCCACAAGTCGAACGAGTGGTCGGCCAGTTGCTTTTCCAGTTCCGACGAGATGCGCCCCATACCTGCATTGTACGACGCGGCTACGGTTGTCCAACTGCCATACTTGGCGTAAGCCTCTTTCAGATAACGGCAGGCGGCCCGGGTCGACTTCTCCACATGACAGCGTTCGTCTATATCGTCGTTCACCTCCAATCCATATTCGCGTCCCGTGCGAGGCATAATCTGCCAGATACCCATCGCCTTTGCCGGTGATACGGCTCTCGGATTAAGGGTACTCTCGATAACCGCCAGGTAGAGAAAATCGCTGGGTATCCCCTCCTCCTTCAAGATGGGCGCCATGATGGGGAAATAGCGGTTGGCTCGCTTGATGGCCAACGAGGTAGAAGAGTGCATATAGCACAGTGTGGTCAACTCGCGGTCGAATCGTTCGTACATATCCAGCCGATCCAGGTCGACCGTCTCGCCGGCAAATTTCATTTGCAGCGGGAACTCGGGAATCACCACGTCTGAAAACTCTTTTTGTGCAGTTGCCGTTTCACTAAAAGCCCAACTCGATGACAAGACCGATAATGCGACAATAAAACAGTGTCTCAATTTCATGTTTGCCTCCTTCGATTTAATCTTTGGAACGCAAGATATTGATGTGTCCCTTCAACTTTATCTTTTGATTGTTCGATCCCTTGGCCTCTATTACGTAATAATAGACACCGGGATCGACATACTTGCCATGGTACCTGCCGTCCCACCCTTTGTCGGGACTGTCGAGGTAGCATATCTGTACCCCCCACTTGTTGAATATCCAGCATTTGAAGCTCACAATCGATTTATAGGCTACCTTCCACTCGTCGTTCACTCCGGGACTTGTACCCGGCGAGAACGCATTGGGCGCCTCCAAACGGGGCTCTCCGATGTTGATGGTAAAGGTCTCACTGTAAGCCTGACATTCGGCCGTACTGTTGCTGCCGATCAGGCGCACGTAGGTGGTACCTTCGTCGCGGAACGTGTAGCGCAGAGTCTGGTCGTTATAACGGGCGATGGTAGTCGAGAAATCCTCCTTGTCCGAAAATTCCCATTCGATGTGGGTAACGGCATCGGTCATATAGGCCTGGAACTCGATTTCGGCCGGAGCCGAACCACCCAAGTATTCAGTGGGATGCCGGTCGTCCTCATTGAGCGCCTCCTCCCGATAGGTCTGCTCGGCCTTTGCCGTCACGCCTATCGCCGTGGTAATGTATTCGCCGGTCGATACCGTTTGCTCCATGCCCCAGTAGTTGAGCAGTTGGTCGCCCGAGATAGAAAAATCGGTATTGCAAAGCGGAGCCGGCACTTGTACGGTCGAAGAGAAATTGTCAAGAGTTTCCGACTGGACCGTTTGAATGTATGAAAGAGACTCATCGTTCCACACCAGTGTCATGTAGCTGACGGTAATTTCGCGCGATAACACCTTGGGCGCACCGTTTATCGAATAGTAATTCAGTCGTTCACCACTCCCGTCGAGTTGTAGGGTCGTTTGTTCGCATTGACCGGCATCGCTCGACACCGAGGCTCCGTTTAAGACAAGAGGAGCCTGTGAATAATCGATCACCCACAAGTAGTAACTGCGCCCATTCTGTTCAATCACATACCCGCAATCGCCTTCGGTGAGAGACAGGGTCGACAGGTATCCGTTTTGAGTTGCTCCGGCAATCGGAGTCGCATTGGCTGCACCCGACGGTCCAAATTTACTCCACGAGATGAGCGACTCGTCTTCACCCGAAAACTCGATAGTCGCCTGGTCGAGCGAATAGATGACAAATACGCCTCCGTTCAGGCCGGTACTGGCTTCGGGGGTATGGCTGTAAGCCGGTTTTCCCCCACCCGATACGGTAATCTGCTGGGCACAAAGTCCACTTACGGTAAAAAGACAGGTCAAAAATAAGAGGTGTCGGTACATATCGATTCGGATAATAAATGAATGACAAAGTTACAATTTTTCGGTCAATCGTATTTCCATCGACAATTTAAAATTTCCCAATAATCCGATTGACCCATCTGTGAAAAACCGGAGTCGCACGCTCCGGCCAAACCATAATCGGCTTACATCTTGCAACTGATAATATTTTTATATACTTTTGTAACTTGTATATTACCATTAAACACGAAAAAACGCAAACAACCTAATATGAAATATACACGAATAACGGTAGTCTTACTATTCTGTTTCGCCGTACTGTTCATGCTCCCGGCTCAAACCGAAGGTTTGCAAACCAAAGTAATCGATGGAAAAGAATTCTATATCTACAAGGTAAAGCCTTCGGAAGGATTTTATTCACTCACCCATAAATTCGGCATTTCACAAGAGGAGATTATTCGTTTCAATCCGGCAGCCAAGAATGGATTGAAACGGGGTCAGTTGCTCATGATTCCAACGAAAAAGACCATCGAAGGAGAGGCTTCGGGCTCGGAAATCGAGAATACATTCGAGCATACCATCGTACGGGGAGAGTCGCTGTACTCCATCTCGAAGATGTATAAAGTTACCATTCAGAGTATCATAGACCTGAACCCAGGCTCGGAGCATGGTATCAAAGCCGGTGCTACGTTGAAAATTCCCCAGCACTATCGCCAAAAGAAGGCTAAACAGGCACAGGCTAAAACCACTACTACCAAAACAACGGCTAAAACAACGACGGCTCAATCCAAACCAGTAGTCCCCCCGGTTACCGATAAGGCGAATCAGGAAGCACCCTCGGTTGCAACCGAGGGAAATTCGGGAGAATATGTCTATCACACGATCAATGCAGGGGAGACTCTTTTTTCCATCTCCCAAAAATATGACATTGATATCGAGACAATTCTCAAACTCAATCCGGGCATTTCGCCCAACAATTTGAAGAGGGGTTCGGTCATACGTCTCACTCCCAATACCAAAGAGATGAATGTGACCATAGCGCCCCAACAGTTGTATACCGAATATAAGGTGCGCAAGAAGGAGACCCTGTATAGCATCTCGAAGAAATTCGGTACGACGGTTGAGGAGATAAAGAAATGCAACCCCAATATCAAGAAAATCAAACAGGACGATATTATCTACATTCCGGCTGGAATCGAATACAATACGGTAACGGCCGAGAACCCCATCACCAGTGCCGAAATCAACAACATCTACAACAAGCTGTACAAAAGCGACAAGAAAGGGGTAATCAACGTAGCGGTTATCCTGCCCTTCATGCTGAAACAGGCGCACCCCGATACCAAAGCCAGCCTTTATACCGAGTATTATCAAGGCTTCTTGATGGCAGTCGACAGCTTGAAACGGCAAGGTGCATCGATCAACGTGTATGCCTATGATTCGGAGGCATCGGACGCAACGGTACGTAATATTCTGACCGATCCGCAATTGAAGGAGATGGATATGATTATTGCCCCTGACGACGATAACCAAATCAAGTTAATAGCCGATTTCGGTCTGGCCAACGACATTAACGTAATCAACACCTTCTCGCTCAAAAACGAAGAGGTTTCGCACAATGCCAAAATTTTCCAGACCAATATCCCCCACTCCTATCTGTATGCCGAGGCGGCCGACCGGTTTATTCGCTATTTAGGGAACCGCAAGGTGGTATTCTTGACCCATACATCAGAAGAGAGTGACAAGAAAGATTTTGTCAACGGGCTGAAAGAGGAACTCTCGCGGGCTCACATCGCATATAGCGAAATAAAATTCGGTAATGAACTGAATTTGCAGAATCAGGATTCGATTTGGGCCGGACAAAGCGGTGTCGTATTTGTACCTACATCGGCTCGAAAAAAAATATTGTCGATCATCATTGCACCGCTCGAAGCATTGAAAACGCAACGGGAAGACCTCGATATTGCCCTCTTCGGTTATCCCGAGTGGTTGACACAGGTGCCCGAGTACTTGAACGAGTTCTATAAATTAAACACCTATCTGTACTCTCGCTTCTACGCCAATCCTTTCGATGAAAATGCCAAATCGTTCCACAAACGTTTCCTATACTGGTATAATAAGGATATGATCAACGCCAGTCCACAATATGCGCTTTTGGGATTCGACACCGGCATCTATTTCCTCTCGGCCATACGGGCTTACGGGAAGAACTTTGCCGTGCAGAAATTGGAAAATTCGAGCGACCGCATTCAAACCGATTTTGCTTTCCAGCGTATAAACAACTGGAGCGGATTCATCAACAAGTCGTTCTATTTCGTTAATTTTGCTCCCGATTTCACCATCAAGAAAATTAGAGAATAAATCCGATCGATGAAACTATTGCGATATATCTTATTACTGTCGGCTGTCGTAACTCTGCAAACGGGCTGGGCACAACGCAGTGATTATGAACCCGAGTTTACCGTGGGGGTAAAGGGCGGTACGACTTTGTCAAGAGTATCATTTACTCCTACCGTTACACAGGCTCTGCTGTTGGGATACACGGGCGGGGTTTCGGTGCGCTATATCGAAGAGAAATATTTCGGCCTCATTGCCGAGGTCAACTTTACTCAGGCCGGTTGGAACGAGACGTTCGACACCGATCCCTACACCTATTCACATACGCTCAATTATGTGACAGTTCCTTTTCTCACCCACTTCTTTTTCGGCAATCGGGTGGTACGAGGGTTTATCAACGCCGGTCCGCAAATCGGGTTTCTGCTCGGCGATAGCTACAAGAGCAGTTTCGACATCAATAATCTGCCCGAGTTTAGCCAAAAGAGCAAGGTAAAAGAGATATATACGATGGACATTGCCCATAAAATCGACTACGGCATCATGGCCGGAGCCGGAATAGAGTTCCGCATCAGGAAATCACACGGTATTGTCCTGGAAGGGCGATATTATTATGGTCTGGGCGACATCTTCAAGAACCGCAAGAAAGATGTGTTTTCAGCTTCGCACAACCAAATCATCACCATCTCGCTGGGGTACTTGTATCACTTCTGATACGGGCTGTAAAGAATCTTGAATACCAACTCTTTCAACAGATCGCCGTCGTTGCTCGAAGCCCCCGAGCCTATTCCTTTCGATCGGGCATCATATCGGCGAATCAAGTCGATAATATCGATGCACTTGAACGCGTTGTAATTGCGCATGGCCGTCGTGTAATCGCGGGCCTGATAGACCGAGCGCAGATTCAGCTCCTTGGCCAGGCCGTTCTCCGACCGGTCGGTGGCAAAGAAACACAACAACAGATTGGAAAAGAAATTGAACAGGACACTGATGGTCACCACCAGCGGATTATTCTTGGGGTTCTGCTCGAAATATTGTACGATTTGGGCTGCCTTCGATACGTTCCTCGTAACGATAGCGTTAAGCAGTTCATAGTTGTTGAAATCTTTGCTGATACCGACGTTGTGCTCTACCGACTCAGGGGTGATGCGCATGCTCCCTTCGGGCAGCGATATGGCCAGTTTGTCAAGTTCTCCGCTCAGACGACTTAAATCATTTCCCACAAAGTCGGCCAACATCGATACCGCTTTCGGATCTATGGCCAGTTTCTTGGCAGCAACATAGGTATTGATGAACGCGGGCAACTGGCTTTCGTACAGTTTTTTCGATTCATACACCAGCCCGATCTTCTCGATACCGGCCACTATTTTTTTGTTTTTCAGCGTACCGTTTTTGTAGCAGATTACCAGGATTGTACTCATCAACGGCTTTTGCAGGTAGTAGGACAAGTTATCTATGCCCCGGATATTTTGAGCCTCCTTGACTACGATTAGCTGATGCTCGGCCATCATGGGGAATCGCTTGGCGGCATTGACCACGATGGCAAAATCGTCAACATCGGCCCCATAGAGAATGGTCTGATTGAAATCCCGCTCGTTTTCGTTCAAGGCATTTTCGATAATGGCATCGCATATCAGGTCGATATAGTACGATTCATCGCCCATGAGCAGATAAACGGGTTTGAATATTCTGTTGCGAATATCCTGCAAGATGGCAATATGTTGGTTGGTCTCTTTTTTGGCCATGGCTTAATCCTCGTCAAATCGCAGATGCTTCACCGTCGTTCGTTTGTCGATAATCAGTTTCAAAGCCTCTACCCCGATGAGCACATGTTCGTCGACAAAGTCGCGGGTGATTTTCTTGTCGCTCTCGGCCGTCTTGACACCGCTCGAAATCATGGGCTGGTCCGAAATCAGCAGCAGGGCTCCTACCGGAATCTGGTTAGCAAAGCCTACCGAGAAGAGGGTGGCCGTCTCCATATCGACCGCCATGCAACGAATGCGGCGCAAATACTCCTTGAAATTGTCGTCGAACTCCCATACCCGACGATTGGTCGTGTAGACGGTCCCGGTCCAGTAGTCGCGATGATGATTCCTCACGGCCGTGGAGACGGCTCGCTGCAACATGAAGGCCGGCAGCGCCGGCACTTCGGGCGGGAAATAGTCGTTCGAGGTACCCTCGCCGCGAATTGCCGCGATAGGCAATATATAGTCGCCCAGCTTGTTCACCTTCTTGATGCCTCCGCATTTTCCCAAAAACAGAACAGCTTCGGGTTTTACGGCACTCAGCAAGTCCATGATGGTAGCGGCATTGGCACTGCCCATACCAAAGTTGATGATTGTGATACCTTCGGCCGACGCACTGGGCATATTGCTGTCCTCACCCACAATGGGGACGTGAAAGTGAGAGGCAAATATCTCGACATATTTGGTAAAATTGGTCAGCAGGATATGCTTCGTAAACTCCTCGCCCGGCCGTTGGGTGTATCGGGGTAACCAATTTTCGACAATCTCTTGCTTTGTTTTCATAAATAGGTAATTTTGGAGTAAATTTACAGAAATAATTAGAAAGCGCAAATTTTCATTCCCAAGATGATTGAACTGAATCTACCCTCTTATCCCTACAAATTGAAACAGGAGAAAGATAAGCTCCTTATCTTCGATGAGTTGCGACGGCGTTACGTGACGCTTACGCCCGAAGAGTGGGTGCGGCAACATTTCGTGGCCTATCTCGTGAATCAAAAGGGATTCCCCCGGGGATTGATGGGAAATGAAATATCGCTTACGCTCAACAAATGCAACCGTCGATGCGATACGGTGGTCTACGACCGCAACGGGAACCCGCTGTGTATCGCCGAATACAAGGCTCCACACATAGAGATTACGCAAAAGACCTTCGATCAGATTGTGCGTTACAACCGGGTATTGCAAGTCGACTACCTGTTTGTCTCCAACGGGCTCTCCCATTACTGCTGTCGCATCGACTACGCAACCAACAGCTATACTTTTTTGCCCGACATTCCCGCTTATTCCGATTTGTGAAGGTGGATAAAGATAAGAATAAAAAAGGCGACACTCGAAAGTATCGCCTTTTTTGAGCCTCTTGTCGGATTCGAACCAACGACCCCGAGATTACAAATCACGTGCTCTGGCCAACTGAGCTAAAGAGGCAGGTGGGTAAGCTATCTACATCGCGCCGCTACAACCGGCTACCCTTGCTGCGGTCAAGCCCTGGGGGATTCACAAGGAGCTGGCCGTATAGGACTTACCCGGGCACAAAAGTAGATATTTTTTTGTAGATAGCAATAGCTTTGTGCAAAAAAAATATCAATTTTTCTTATCTGTCTAAATACGAAATGTTTATAGAACAAGGAGGCAAAACATTTTTTCCCTGTCCAATTTTATCGGTTTTTATTCCCCGATTGTTCGCTAAAAAATCTACTTTTGCATCTGCAAGACACGACAGGTGTTTGACCTAAAACGAAAGACTATGCTGCAAGAAATTAAAAACCGTATATTGAACGGCGGCGAGATTACCCCCGACGAGGCAATCGACTTGGCTTTGCATGCCAACCGCACAGAGTTATATGCCGCGGCCGATGAGATTCGCCGCAAATTCTGCGACCGCACCCTCGACAGCTGCTCCATCATCAACGCCCGTTCGGGACATTGTCCCGAGAATTGCAAGTGGTGTGCCCAATCGGCCCACTACAATACACACATTGAAACATACGATGCTATTCCCGAGGAGGAGGCAATGGCGATGGCCAGGCTTCATGAGTCGCAGGGAATCAAACGACTATCGCTCGTAACCAGCGGCCGCAGCGTGCGGGGCAACGACCTGGACTACTTTTGTGGCCTGTACCGCCGCATGGGACAGGAGACTCATCTGCAACTGTGTGCTTCGATGGGATTGCTCAAACGAGAGGAACTGCAAAAGTTGAAAGAGGCTGGAGTGAAACGCTATCACTGCAATCTCGAAACGGCATCGTCCTACTTCCCGGAGTTATGTACGACACACACTTCGGATCAAAAGAAGGAGACAATCCGTATGGCCCAGGAGGTGGGGCTGGAAATCTGCTCGGGTGGCATTATCGGTATGGGCGAGACGATGCAGCAACGCATCGAGATGGCCTTCGAGTTGCGAGAACTGGGTGTTTGTTCCGTTCCGGTGAATATATTGAGTCCGATTCCGGGCACACCATTGGAGCACACTGCTCCTATCGGCGACGAGGATATATTGGTGACGATTGCCATCTTCCGTCTGGTGTTGCCTCATGCCTTTATCCGCTTTGCCGGCGGGCGGGCACGACTCTCGCGCGCAACACAAAAGCAGGCTTTGCTGGCCGGACTGAACGGATTGCTTATGGGCGACATGCTCACCACGCTGGGATCCGGGGTAAACGACGACAAGGCTCTGATTGCCGAGGCCGGTTACAACCCGCTGTAACCGGTGGTGAACGGTCATTACAACCGGGATACCCACTACCCTACCTGCATAAGACAAGGCTGTTGTTACACAAAGGGCAACAGCCTTGTTCGTTTACTTTCCCGGGATATTCCCCTACTATTCAATCGTCTAATGGTTATTAACGCCCCGGGAAATCTGATTATAATTAACGTGAAAATAGTTTATATCTCCAATCCATTTGAGATAAAATGTGTTTATGTAATGATTTCCTCGAACAGGAGAAATCCGTTCCGAGACTTCGTGATATACCGAAAGGGTAAAGAATAGCTTCAAAGCCAACCCGGTTCACTCGAAAAAGAAACAGTAGAATCTGCTTCTGAGGAAAATGTAAGATAGAGAAGGAGGAGAACGGAGGAGCTGTTTCTCCCGCAAGACTCTGCATTCCCGACCAAATGCTTAACGGTCTTGCAATAACGGATAATGTCGGCGTTGTGTGTTTTTTGTGTTTCAGGTAGATAGATAGGATAACAAGATTGGTGAAACTCGTGATTGTTACATCATCGAGTTCAATCAAACTTTGCAAAGATAGGACTTTATTCTTAATCGCAAACGTTTTTGAGGATTATTTTTTACACGGAAGAGATTTTTTCCTTGATTTGATTGTTTCCTCGGCAGATAAACATCTCTATTTTGATATTCCACATTCCGTACTCGACTATCCATCTCTTCGCAAACTCGTGATTTGCCCAATCGGTACTTTTGTCGTAAATTTGATGGCTAGTTAACACGAGACTATGGTTAGTTATTTACAGATAGAGAATCTTACCAAATCGTTTGGTGACCGCATCTTGTTTGAAAACATTTCCTTGGGAATAGGCGAAGGCGACCGTGTGGGACTTATTGCCAAAAACGGAGCCGGGAAAACGACTCTGCTCAATATCCTGGCCGATAAGGAGGATTACGACAGCGGACGAATTACCTATCGCAACGGGTTGCGGGTGGGCTATCTGGAACAATCGCCCTCCTACCCGCCCGAGCTTTCGGTTATCGAGGCGTGTTTCCAGTCCGACAACGATACGGTTCGTCTCATTGCCGAGTATGAGCAAGCCCTTCGGGCCAATGACCCCGACCGGCTGCAAGATTTACTTGACCGCATGGAGCATGCCAAGGCCTGGGATTATGAACAACGGGCCAAGCAAATTCTTTCGCAACTTAAAATCAACAATTTCGACCAGCCGGTCAAGGAACTCTCGGGCGGCCAATTGAAGCGGTTGGCCCTGGCCAACGTGCTGATTACCGAGCCCGATTTATTGATTCTCGACGAGCCTACCAACCACCTCGATATTGACATGACCGAGTGGCTCGAAGAGTTTCTGCGACGTTCCAACATCACGCTGCTCATGGTGACGCACGACCGCTATTTTCTCGACCGGGTGTGCAACCAGATTGTCGAAATCGACGACCGCACCTTATATAGTTATAAAGGGAATTACAGCTATTACCTCGAAAAGCGCGAGGAACGTATCGAAATTCACAATGCCGAAATAGACCGGGCCCGCAACCTCATGCGCACCGAGTTGGAGTGGATCAGGCGACAGCCGCAGGCGCGGGGTACCAAAGCCAAATATCGCATCGACGCGTTTGCCGAGTTGCAGGAGAAGGCTCGCCGCGAAAAATCCACCGGACAGGTGCGACTCGAAGTGAAATCGTCGTATATCGGCTCGAAGATTTTCGAGGCCAAAGGCATCACCAAGAGTTTCGGCGATTTGAAGATTATCGAGAATTTCGACTACACCTTCACCCGCTATGAAAAGATGGGTATCGTGGGGAACAACGGTACCGGCAAATCGACCTTTATCAAGATGCTCATCGGCGAGGTGAAGCCCGATCGCGGACATTTCGACATCGGCGAGACAGTCAAGTTCGGCTATTACAGCCAGGAGGGCATGCAGTTTAACGACCAGATGAAAGTGATTGATGCCGTGCGCGACATAGCCGAGGAGATTTCGTTGGGCGACGGTCGCAAGTTGTCGGCCTCACAGTTCTTGCAGCATTTCCTTTTCACCCCCGAGACCCAGCACAACTATATTTACAAGTTGAGCGGAGGCGAGCGCCGTCGGCTCTACCTGTGTACGGTACTCATCAGCAACCCCAATTTCCTGGTGCTCGACGAACCTACCAACGACCTCGACATCGTAACGCTCAATGTGCTCGAAGACTATCTGCGTAATTTCAAGGGGTGCGTGATTGTTATCTCGCACGACCGCTATTTCATGGACAAGGTGGTCGACCACCTGCTGGTATTCCGTGGGAACGGTGTAATCAAGGATTTCCCAGGCAACTACACCGATTACCGAGAATGGCGCGAGGCTCAGGAACAGAAGGAGCGAAACGAACAGGCCGAGAAATCACGTCAAGAGATAAAGAAATCCTCTACCGAGAAAAGGAACCCCGCCGAGAATGGCAAACGTCGACTCTCCTTCAAAGAGCGCAAGGAGATGGAGCAACTCGAAACCGAGATTGCCGCACTCGAAGAGGAAAAGAAAACCATCGAGACCCTGCTGTGCAGCGGCTCCCTCGATGTAGCCGAGCTCACCGAAAAATCAAAACGTCTGCCCGAGGTGAACGATTTGCTTGACGAAAAAACACTCCGCTGGCTCGAATTGAGCGAAATAGAAGGATAAAAAAGGGAGAGCGGTTTATGCAAATATAAACCGCTCTCTTCATCTTATATATGTACAAAATCCTGTTTAGTAACAATAGCCCTTATCGTTTGAAATAGATATACTTGGGCTCGCTGGACACATAGCTGTCGTCGTCCCACAGCGTGCTGGTAATCATCAAATCGGCACTATATCGGTTGCAGGCGATAGGCACATTGTGTACCCGGCACTGACGCAGCAACATCTGAATATCGGCCTCATGCGGTTGCGGATTCAGGTCGTCAATCAGGAATATGGCCAAATCGATTTGATGACGCACAACCAATGCGGCAATCTCGGCATCACCGCCCAAGGGTCCCGAGTTCATACAAGTCACATCGGCCGGGATATGCAACTCCTCGAAAGCCTCTTTGACCAGTCGGCCTGTCGTGCCCGTACATACCAAGTGATGATGCGACAACAACTCGGCATTATGTTTTACCCACTCTACCATATCGGCTTTGCGGTTATCGTGCGCAACCAGCGCAATGGTTAATCTCTTTTTCATAACTCTATTATTTTAGGATTGAACATTAGAGTATTTCTTATGGATAGACCGCTGATGAATCATCAAGGCAACCACGGCTATCACAAAGGCTACAAAGTCGGAGATAGGCATACTCCACCACACCCCATTCGTAGACCAGTAATTGGGCAATATCAGCAACAGCGGCAACAGGAACAGCAACTGCCTCGACAACGAAAGGAATATCGAGACCGGGGCCCGGCCTATTGACTGGAAGAAGTTGGAGATGACGATTTGGCAACCCACAAAGGGGAACATGGCACAACTAATACGCAACCCCACAACCGAGAGGTCGACCAATTCTTCGCTGGTGGTAAAGAGGGCCACAATGGCGTGCGGGAAGATTTCGCTCAATATGAACCCCACGGTCATGACCAATACACCGGCCGTAATGGCATAGCGCAGCGTCTTACGCACCCGTTCATACTGTTTGGCACCAAAATTATATCCTACAATGGGCTGCATACCCTGGGTAATACCCATCACAATCATGACAAAGAGCATGAGCGTGCGGTTTACGATACCATAGGCCCCGATAGCCAGGTCGCCGCCGGTGCGTTGCAGCGCGTTGTTGATAAAGATCACCACAACACAAGCACATATATTCATCAGGAAAGGCGACATGCCTATCGAAAATATCTTGCCTACCACACGAGCTTTCAGCCGGGCGTAACGGCGGTCGAAGTGGACGAAGCTGTTCTTATTGGCAAAATGAATAAGCACCCACACCATGGCAACCAGCTGCGAAGCGACCGTAGCCAGGGCGGCACCCCGAATACCCCACCCCAGCGAAAAGATAAAGATGGGAGCCAGTATGATGTTGCAACCTACCGTAAGCAACGACGAGAGCATGGCCTTGCGCGGATAGCCGGTAGCCCGCATCACGTTATTCAATCCGATAAAGACATAAGCTATGGGTGATCCCAAAAGAATGACCTGCATGAAATCCCGGGCATATGGCAGGGTGTCGGGGCTGGCCCCGAAGAAGAGCAATATGGGATCGAGAAACAAGAATGTCAAACCGCCGAAACAGATGGCATTGACAATACACATGAACAGCACGTTGTGTACTACCTCGGTGGCCCTGACCTTATCGCCCTGCCCCAAAAAGATGGAACTGATGGTAGCTCCACCGATACCCACCAGTGTACAGAAGGCTATCACCAGGTTCATCAGCGGGAATGTGATGGCCAAGCCCGCGATGGCCAGTGCGCCCACACCGTGCCCGATAAAGATACTGTCGATGATGTTGTAAAGCGATGTGACGGTCATCGCAATGATGGCAGGCACCGAATATTGCACCAACAATTTGCCGATAGGCTCGGAACCGAGAATCAATGGGGAAGTACGATTTGTTGTCATAGCTCTTTGTATTTCGCAATGATTTCAACAAAAACAGAACTCGACGAGCAAAGCCCTCTTCCAGGCCCGTTCTATCTTTGTCTCTCCGCAACAAAGGTACAAATTATTCGGCTCTTGTGGTAGGAACATAAGCATTTTATAACAAATCGGTATTTTTAATAAAAAGTGTATTCGTCGCATGTGTGAATAAGAGTCGGGCCCTTTTGCCCAACACCCGAGGGATCTTTTGCCCAGACAGCCGAAGACGAGCCGCGTCGGTTCATTAAAAAAATTAAATTATCCGAAAACAGAACTGTTTTTTACAACTCCTTGTTATATTTGTAAAAAGAACCAGCCGACAGGTCGGCTCGGCCAGCCAAGTGCGGGCAGGCGGGCCTCTCGTGTGGGTTCTCCTATTTTTAAGAACAAATAATTGAAAGGCAGATGAAAAAACTTTTATTGCTGGTTATCGCAAGTTTAGCACTCTTCTCCTGCGAAGGGCCCATGGGTCCGCAAGGTCCGCAAGGTGTTCCCGGTGAAGGTATGTTTTGGAAATATTACACCTATACAGTCAAATCACAAGACTGGGAACTCGTTAATCCTGAGAATGGGCTTACTCCTTATTATATTTATATATTTTCGAATACCGATCTCACCGATGACCTCTATCTCAATGGTTATGTGCTGGGTTATCTGGTACAATCACCAGGAACTCAGGACGAGGTGATAACTCCTCTACCCTATTATTATGAGAGCGAGGTATCTATATCTTACGACTATATGCCGGGAAGTGTCGCTTTCTATGTGCGATACGACAACTTTGTTCAACAGCGACCCGAAGATCTGGTATTCAGGGTGATACTCAACAACTAAAATCCTGTAAACAGACAAATAAAAATCCGAGGCTGTACCCGCTTGTCGAGTGCAGCCTCGGGTGCATTTTGAAGGAATCGGTGTAAGATGACAAAAAACGGAACAGTCCTCTATGGTCTGCTCCGCTTCTATTATGGGTTATATCAATTAACAAGCCTTAAAACTCATGTCGAGTCCTTTCACCGAGTGAGTGAGAGCACCCACCGAAATGAAGTCGACACCGCACTCGGCATAGTCGCGAATCGTGTCAAAGGTAATACCACCCGACGATTCGGTCTCATATTTGCCACCAACAATCTTCACGGCCTCGCGGGTAAGCTCGGGGGTAAAGTTGTCGAGCATGATGCGGTCCACGCCTCCCACGCGCATCACTTCGCGCAGTTCGTCGAGATTGCGCACCTCGATTTCGATTTTCAAGTCCTTGCCTTTCGCCTTCAAATACTCATGGCAGCGGGTAATGGCATTCTCAATACCACCGGCAAAATCGACGTGGTTGTCTTTCAACAGAATCATATCGAACAGGCCGATGCGGTGGTTTACACCTCCACCAATCTTCACCGCCTCTTTTTCGAGCATACGCATGCCCGGTGTCGTCTTGCGGGTATCAAGCACACGGGTGTGCAGCCCCTCCAACCGCTTCACATAGCGACGGGTCATCGTGGCAATACCGCTCATGCGCTGCATCACGTTGAGCATGAGGCGCTCGGTTTGCAACAACGATTGCACACGGCCCTCGACCACGAAGGGTACATCGCCAGGTTTCACCTCGGCACCGTCTTCGATATAGACCGTCATCTTCAACTCGGGATCGAAGCGATGGAAAATCTTGCGGGCCACCTCGACACCGGCCAGTACCCCCGGCTCCTTAATCAGCAGCTTCGATTTTCCCATGGCCGTGGCGGGGATACAACACAAGGTTGTGTGGTCGCCGTCACCTATATCTTCGGCAAAAGCCAAGTCGATCAACTCGTCTATTAATTGTTCTTTTGTTTTCATAATCCAACAGTTTTTTTATTCTGCCTGCAAAAATAGTACAAACTGGGTGGAGTACCAAATTTATAGCACCTTACACAACCAGAGACCCGAATAACCAAAAATTACTATACTTTGTTAGAATATCAAAATGAGCGACATAAAGCTCGTTGACAATTTGGAATCTATTGTCGGAATGTGTATTTTTACAACCGATATGGAATCATATCAATTTTAGAATAGTAAAACATTAATACGTATTATCAAAAAAAAATTATCGGTATGAAAAAGTACATTTGCACAGCTTGTGAATGGGTTTACGACCCGGCAGTAGGTGATCCCGACGGTGGAATTGCTCCCGGAACTCCCTTTGAAGATCTTCCGGAAGATTGGGTATGCCCGGTTTGCGGACTTGGCAAAGACGCATTCGAAGAGGTGAGCGAGTAACCTTCGCCACACTCGGCTCATATATAGAGAATCTGTATCGCACCTTGCGATGCGGATTCTTTTTTTATATACCCACGTCAAAAATTGGCTCCATTTTATATTCTCTACAAAATCAATTGGCTAAATTTGAGACATGAAAATATTGATTATCGAAGACGAACCCTCTTTGCGGGAGATTATGCAGCGAGCACTGGAACAGGAACGCTACGTGGTCGAGACGGCAACTACCTATGCCGAGGCTGATGCCAAACTGGCTGCATATACCTATGATTGTATTTTGCTTGACATCATGCTGCCTGATGGAAACGGGTTGCATCTGCTCGAACATCTCAAACAACAGCGCAAGCGCGACAATGTAATCATCATTTCGGCACGTGATTCGCTCGACGACAAAATTCGAGGTCTCGACATGGGGGCCGACGACTACTTGCCCAAGCCCTTCCATACGGCCGAATTGCTGGCTCGTATCAAAAGTGTGCTGCGTCGGGGAAAGAGTGGCGGTGAGATGGCTCTGCGCCTGGGAAATGTGGAACTTGAACCCGAAAGTTCACGGGTATTGGTAGGTGGTCAAGAACTGACTCTCTTGAAAAAAGAGTTTGACATTCTGCTCTACTTCATGCAACGTTCCAATCACCTGGTCGACAAATCGGTCCTGGCCGAAGCGGTATGGGGCGACCACGCCGACCAGGCCGACAACTTCCATTTTGTATATGCCCAAATGAAAAATCTGCGCCGCAAGCTGACCAACGCGGGCGCAGACATTGAAATCAAATCAATTTACGGATTTGGATATAAACTGATTCCCCCTGCCGAATAATTCCCCCGTTCCTGCATGAAACTGATTTATCGCATAGCACTTCGTCTCTCGGCCGTATTGATTCCGCTCATGGCCTTGTGGGCCACGTTGTTTTATTTTATGACAGTCGACGAAATCAACGACGAGGCCGACGATGCTCTGGCCGATTACTCCGAATTGATTATCATTCGCATGCTGGCCGGTCGTGAGCTGCCGCCTTTGAACAGCGGCTCGAACAACAGCTACTCGATTACCCCCATCGACAGGGAATATGCCGAATCGAAATCGCACATTATATATTACGATGCCGAGGTTTATATTCCCGAGAAGGAGGAGACCGAACCGGCGCGTATCCTATCGACCATCTTCCGTGACAACGACGATAACTACTATGAGTTGAAGGTGGCCATGCCCACGTTTGAGAAAAATGATTTGGTAAGGACTATACTGTTCTGGATTATTCTGCTCTATTTGATTTTGCTCTTCACGCTCATCGGCTTGACAACCTGGATTTTTCACCACAGCATGAAGCCCTTGTATGCCTTGTTGCAGTGGCTCGACAGCTATACCCCGGGAAAGCACAACAATCCAGTTCCCGACAATACGAATATCACCGAATTCCACCGTCTCAACGTAGCGGCACAAGAGGCCGCCCATCGTTCGGAAGAGCTTTTTGAACGCCAAAAACAATTCATTGGTAACGCTTCGCACGAATTACAGACTCCGCTGGCTATCCTGGGCAATCGCATTGAATGGCTGCTCGACAATACCGAACCGAATGAAAAGCAGGTCGAGGAGTTGTTTAAAATGCAACGGTCGCTCAACCACATTGTACGGCTCAACAAAACGTTGCTGCTTTTGACCAAAATCGAAAACGGACAGTTCCCCGAGAGTGCAGATGTAGACATAGCCGATCTCATTCGGGAACAGGCTCCGCTCTATAACGAAATATATGAATCGCGGCATATTGCCTGCCACATCAATCTCCCCGACCACTTTATCGTATCGATGAACGACTCGCTGGCCTCTACACTGGTCACCAATCTGCTCAAAAACGCCTATGTTCATACGAACCCCAACCAGACTATCGACGTTGTATTGCACGGTCGCACGCTGACGATTGCCAACGACGGCGATACCCCGCTCGATGCCGAGCATATCTTCGACCGGTTTTATCAAGGCAATAAAAAGGAAGGCTCTACCGGCTTGGGACTGGCTTTGGTCAAGGCCGTATGCCACTACTATAATTGCGATATTGCATATCGCTACACCGACGGGAAACACTGTTTTTCCGTTACGTGGCCATAAAAAAAGGGGAAAAAGTGATTTTTTTCGTGATTTTCCTCGAAATTTCAAATTCGTTTCAAAATTGTACTCAATCTTTGTACCATCAAATTAAAACAATGTATGACTAATAAAATTTTGAATGTTATGAAAAAGTTAATGATTCTCTCAGCTATCTTGATGATCTTTGGTATTACAACCGCTTGCGCCGATAACGACAAGCCTATCACGGTAACCCAGCTGCCGGCCAAGGCTCAACAATTCATCAAGACACACTTCTCCAAGGAAAAGGTTGCTTTTGCCAAACTCGAACGGGAATTCCTGGAAACGCGCTATGAAGTGGTATTCACCAACAGCTCCAAGATAGAGTTCTGGAAAGATGGCGAATGGAAAGAAATCGACTGCAAATATTCGACCGTACCATCGGCTGTAATTCCGGCTCAAATTGCTCAGTATGTATCGCAAAACTATCCCGACACGCAAATCGTGAAAATCGACCGGGACAAACGCGACTACGAGGTGAAGATTACCAATGGCTTGGAACTGACCTTTGACAAGCAATTCAACCTGATCGATATTGACGACTAATTTTCAACCCTGTCGGGTTGCAAGCCCGTTCCTGCTTCGTGCCGGAACGGGCTATTTATTTATCCCGACTCCTGCAAGCATAAAAAATGCCGTTGGAGAAGGTATTCTCTCCAACGGCAAAACAAATCTATTTATTATACTATTTAATAATCTCCAAGCGTTTGAAGCATTTCTCAATCTTTTCAAGAGCGATATCCACCTGCTTGAAGGTGTGTGTAGCCATCAGCGAGAAACGAATCAGCGTGTCTTTGGGAGCTACGGCCGGAGCCACCACAGGATTGACAAAGATACCCTCGTCGAACAGGTCGCGGGTTACCCGGAAGGTCTTCTCGTTATCGCGGATAAACAGCGGGATAATGGGCGTACAGGTATTACCTATTTCACAACCGATACGACGGAATCCTTCAAGAGCGTAGTTGGTTACGTCCCACAAGTGAGCGATACGCTCGGGCTCGCTCTCCATGATATCCAAGGCGGCACCCACGGCAGCCGTCGAGGCCGGTGTGATACTTGCACTGAAAATATATGAGCGGGAATTGTGTCGCAGGTAGTTGGCTGTCACCTTATCGGTAGCAATAAATCCCCCCAGCGAAGCCAGCGATTTACTGAATGTACCCATAATGAGGTCTACATCGTCGGAAACCCCGAAATGGTCGCATGTGCCTCGACCGTCGCGGCCAAATACACCGATACCGTGAGCCTCGTCGACCATCACGGCGGCATTGTACTTCTTGGCCAACCGTACAATCTCGGGCAAATTGGCTACATCGCCTTCCATCGAGAATACTCCGTCGGTTACAATCAGCTTCACCTTGTCGGGCTCGCAGTGGCGCAATTGCTCTTCGAGCGACTGCATGTCGTTATGGTGATATTTCAAAGGCGTAGAGAAAGACAAACGACGACCCTCGATAATCGAAGCATGGTCGAGCTCGTCCCACAGGATATAATCACCACGCCCGGTTACACAGGATACGACACCCAGGTTGACCTGAAATCCGGTCGAATAGATGATAGCCTCCTCTTTCCCCACAAACTTGGCCAACCGGTGTTCCAACTCTTCGTGAATGTCAAGTGTACCATTCAGGAATCGCGAACCGGCACAACCCGTACCATACTTGCGAATGGCAGCGATAGCGGCTTCTTTGATTTTGGGGTGATTGGTAAGGCCTAAATAACTGTTCGAACCGAACATCAAAACTTTTTTACCATTGATTAAGACTTCGGTATCCTGGTCGCTTTCAATCTTGCGGAAATAAGGATATACGCCCAAAGCCTTGGCTTTCTGCGGAGCATCATACTTCGCCAGCTTTTCTTGCATCAATTTCATAGTTTATTGCTGTATGTATTTTGTTATAAACTATTTGCATATCAAGGTCTTCTATTCATAAGCACCTTAAAAATACAGGGTGCAAAGGTAACATAATTATCGGAAATAAAATCATCTTTCACTTAAAAAATCACCTATTTACTCAAAAAAAATGAGACTTTTATGCTTGTTCTCACAAAAGGCCGCCTGAGTTCAAATCCATCGGCTATATAATCGACAGAAGAATTATATAACTAATAATCAAAACCATATATTCCCCAAAGAATTGCATTCGTAATTGTTTTGTAATAAAATCTACCTGCAATGGCCAAGAATTTGAAAAAAATTGCGAAATTTGCCGATTGTATAACCTAATGACAGAGAACAAACATGAAATTCTCAGCGCAACAAATAGCCGATTTCCTGCATGGAGAGGTGGTAGGTAATGCTTCGGTCGAAGTAAGCAACCTGTCTAAAATCGAAGAAGGGACTCCCGGCACCCTTACCTTTCTGGCCAATCCTAAATACACACACTACATTTATCAGACAAAAGCCAGCATCGTGTTGGTCCATAAAGAGTTTGAACCCGAACACCCTGTCGAGACAACTCTTATCAAAGTTGATGACCCGTATGCTTGCCTGGCCCTGTTGCTCAACCTGGTAAACGAAGCTCTCACGGCCAAGAAAGGTATTGAAGAGCCTCATTATGTAGCCCAGTCGGTAACCCTGCCCGACGATATTTATCTGGGAGCTTTTGCCTATATTGGCGAACGAGTGAAAATCGGGAAGAATGTAAAGATATATCCCCAGGTGTATGTGGGTAACGATGTGGTACTCGGTGATAACGTGACCCTCTATCCCGGTGTGAAAATCTACCACAGTTGTGTCATTGGGAATAATTGTACGCTCCATGCCGGTGTCGTAATCGGTGGCGACGGATTCGGATTCGCTCCGCAAGCCAACGGCGAATATGCCAAGATTGCTCAGATAGGCAATGTGGTTCTTGAAGACAATGTCGAGATAGGAGCCAATACCACGATCGACCGCGCCACCATGGGCTCTACGGTTATCCACAAGGGGGTAAAACTCGACAACCTCATACAGATAGCCCACAACGTAGAGGTGGGCGAACACACCGTTATCGCAGCCCAGGCCGGCATCGCCGGTTCGGCCAAAGTGGGCAGTCATTCGATGATTGGCGGTCAGGTGGGTGTAGCCGGTCACATCAAGTTGGGCGACCGCATTCAGGTGGGTGCCCAATCGGGAATTCCCAATCATGTCGACGATGACGCCATCATCATGGGCTATCCGGCAGTACCCTCCAAGGAGTTTGCCCGTCAGGTCGTTTACATCAAACGGCTGCCCGACCTTACCCGCACGGTAAAGGAACTTGCAAAAGAAGTAGAATCGCTGAAAGAACAACTGAAAAACAAATAAAACCATATATCGATGAAACAGAAAACCTTAAAAAGCAGCTTCTCGGTTAGCGGAAAAGGCTTACACACCGGATTGGATATCACGGCAACATTCCTCCCTGCTCCCGAACATCATGGATACAAGATACAACGTATCGATCTCGAAGGTCAACCCATCATCGACGCGTTGGCCGAAAACGTAGTGGAAACCAGTCGGGGTACAGTCATTGCCGAAGGCGATGCCAAAGTGAGCACCATCGAACATGCCATGGCTGCTCTCTATGCTGCCGAGATAGACAACTGTCTGATTCAGGTCAATGCGCCCGAATTACCCATACTCGACGGCAGTGCCGCCGTCTATGCCGAAGAGATTGAGCGGTGCGGACTGGTGGAACAGAATGCCGAACGAGAATATTATCTCATCAAATCGAAAATCGAGTTGCACGACGAGGCTACCGGTTCGTCGATTGTTGTTCTGCCCGACGATGAGTTCAGCATCAACACACTCATTTCGTTCGATTCGCCCATTCTGAGCAATCAGTTTGCCAGTCTGGACGACTTGCACGATTTCAAAAAAGAGATTGCGAGCGCCCGCACCTTTGTCTTTGTAAGAGAGGTAGAACCATTGGTAAAAAACGGTCTAATCAAAGGTGGCGACCTTGACAATGCCATCGTCATCTATGACCAAAAGACTTCACAAACCGAGCTCGACCGTCTGGCCGATTTGCTGGGTGTTCCCCACAAACATGTCGACGACCTGGGCTACATCAACAACAAGCCGCTCGAATTTGACAACGAGCCGGCCCGACACAAATTGCTCGATATCCTGGGAGATATTGCTTTGGTGGGCAAGCCCATTAAAGGTCGCATTATCGCCACGCGCCCGGGACACAAAATCAACAACCAGTTTGCCCGCCTCATTCGCAAGGAGGTACGCCGTCAAGATATTCAGTGCCCTGTCTACAACCCCAACAAGGCACCGCTCATGGACATCAGCCGCATTCGTCAGCTGCTTCCGCACCGCTATCCCTTCCTGTTGGTCGACAAGATTATCGAGATGGGGTCTCGCCATATCGTTGGAGTGAAGAATGTATCGGGCAACGAGCCCTTCTTCCAGGGACACTTCCCGGCCGAGCCCATCATGCCGGGTGTATTGCTGGTTGAAGCCATGGCGCAAACGGGTGGTCTGCTGGTACTGAATACCGTAGAGGATCCCGAACGCTACTCAACCTATTTCATGAAGATTGACAATGTGAAATTCCGTCAGAAAGTCGTACCGGGCGACACCGTCATCTTCCACCTCTCTCTCATATCGGAGGTCCGTCGGGGCTGTGCCTACATGAAAGGCTATGCTTTCGTGGGTGAGCGCATCGTGACCGAAGCCGAGTTTATGGCACAGATTATTAAAAACAAATAAATACTACATACTAAAACAAGTAAGAAATGAAACAACCGTTAGCATACGTACACCCCGATGCAAAGATTGCCAACAATGTGGTAATCGATCCGTTTGTTACTATCGATAAAAATGTAGTTATCGGCGAGGGTACTCACATAGGTTCGAATGTGACTATCTTGGAAGGGGCCCGCATCGGAAAGAATTGCCGGATTTTCCCGGGTGCAGTCATTTCGGCCATACCGCAGGACTTGAAATTTCAGGGCGAAGAGACAACCGTGGAGATTGGCGACAATACCACGCTGCGCGAGTGTGTGACCGTCAACCGAGGCACAGCCTCCAAAGGGAAAACCGTGGTGGGTAGCAACTGCCTGATTATGGCCTATTCGCATATCGCTCACGATTGCGTAGTGGGTGACCATGTCATCATCTCAAACGCCACGCAAGTGGCCGGCGAAGTAGATATCGACAACTATGCCGTTATCGGTGGCGGTACCCTCATTCACCAGTTCAGCCACATCGGCGCACATGTGATGATACAGGGCGGTTCGCTTGTTAACAAGGATATTCCTCCCTACATCAAGGTAGGACGTAATCCCATCTCCTATGCCGGTATCAACTCCATCGGGTTGCGCCGCCGCAATTTCAGCAACGAAACCATCTGCAACATACAGGAAATCTACCGGTATCTCTACCAGTCGGCCATGAACCATACCGAGGCTCTCGAACGCATCGAAGCCGAGTTGCCGGCTACCAAAGAGCGTGACGAGGTAGTCCTGTTTGTACGCAATTCCAAGCGAGGAATCATCAAAGGGTATCTCTAATATACACTTTTCGACCGTACCGATTACGAAGCGGGAGCCTCTGAGCAAGAGACTCCCGCTTCGTAGTTTATCACCATCGGGTAGCCAAACAGACCTGACCAGTCCATTTAATGTACTTTTTGAACATATTTCGGCTGAAAATTTTGTGGCTTGAAACTTTCAAATATATTTGTATATCATAATACGATGGCGCCTCCGAAAACCATAGACAGAGTAGGAAAAACGAAAAAAATGAAATCATGAAAAAAATTCTCTTCGCAGCTGCTGCAGCGGCTTTGGTACTCACCAGCGTACAAGCACAAGAAAAGTTCAAACCCGATGCCATGACCGTATCCACCGAATTGAGCTACTCACCCGGTGGTGCTACCGATGGCGGTTTCAGCCTGCCCGAGTACGGAGCCAAAGTGCGTCTGCATCTCAACGAAAAGATGGCTGTACGCTTAAAACTGGGATTGAACACATCGTCTTCAAAAACTACCGACTTTACACCCAACGGCACTAACGACGATACCGAAACCTATCATCGCAGCACACAAACGAAATTCTCGATCATGCCCGGCTTTGAATATCACTTCACCAAGTATGAAAGAATATCGCCCTATGTCGGTGGCGAAATCGGGCTCCTCACCTCTATGACCAAAGATACAGACAGCAGCTCGGGTAGCGATATCAAAACCGTAACCAAACGACCGGGAGTGGGATTTGGAATCAACGCATTCACCGGTGTAGATGTGTATCTGTGCAAAGGCCTCTATCTGGGTTTTGAACTGGGCCTGGGATATGAATCGATGAATAGCAAGCGTACACTGACTACCCACACAACAGGAGACGGAACTACCGAAGACAAAGGGAATCAGGCTACCCTGCAAACCGATTTCGGCTTCCACGCCACCCCGTCGCTGCGCGTAGGCTGGTGCTTCTAATCGAACATAAAGAGCTTATCAGCTTGTATATCAACAGCGAGGCATATCACCACGGTATGCCTCGCCTCTTTTAAGCCCGTATACTGCCACAACCCGTCAGCTGGCTACGGCCGAAATATAAATATCGCCTCTATATTTTTACAGGCATTGTTTGGTAAGCGAAAGTTTTTTACTACTTTTACGTATCCAAAAAAAGAACCTAATAACAGAACATCATGATCTATAAATTCAGAATTGTTTCGGACGAAGTTGACAATTTCAGACGGGAAATCTGCATAGACTCCGATGCCACCTTTCTCGATTTGCACGATGCCATACTCGACTCGGTGGGCTTTACCAAAGACCAAATGACCTCGTTTTTCATTTGTGACGACGATTGGGAGAAAAAGACAGAGATTACTCTCGTGGATATGGGTAAGGATTCCGACGAAGACACGTGGATCATGTCATCGACCCGCCTAAGCGATCTTATCGAAGACGAGGGGCAACGGCTGGTTTTCGTGTTTGACTACATGACCGACCGCATGTTCTTCATGGAATTGAAGGAGATTGAGACTGGTAAAGACCTGGACGCTCCTATCTGTACCCGCAAAGAAGGAAATCCACCTCAACAGACCATGGATTTCGAGGAGTTGGAGAAGAAGAACGCAGCCAACAGCTCATCGGACCTCGACGAAGATTTCTATGGCGATGAAACCTACGACCCCTCGGAACTTGACGAAGAGGGATTTGCCGACCTTAATATGATGGACGACGATTATACCCTGTAATTTTTTTACGAAATAGATTTTGGCAAGGCCACTCCCATGAAGGAGTGGCTTTGTTTGTTTATTCTAGAATCGATTGACCGAACTGCCGACATACCGCCCGATGAATGAATCTTATCCGACAATGGTCGCCGTAATGCGTCGCGAGCCCCCATCGTTACGGAATTCACACAGATAGATACCTTGCCAGGTGCCCAGGTCGGGACGTCCCCCCTTGATGGGAATGGTCAGTGAAGCACCCAGAAGCGATGCCTTGATGTGGGCCGACATATCGTCGTCGCCTTCATCGACATGGCGAAAGTACGACGCCCCGTCGGGGACAATCCGGTCGAAAAACGAGGCAAAGTCTCTACGCACATCAGGATCGGCATTCTCATTAATCGTCAAAGCCGCCGAGGTGTGTTTGATAAAAAGGTTCAATAATCCGGCCTCGGGTAATTGAGGAAGTCGGTTGAAGATTTCGGCGGTTACCAAATGGTATCCCCGCTCGTGATGGGGTAATTGTATCTCTATGGTTCGAATCATGACTTTAATCTTTATCTGTTACAAAGATAACAAGAGAGATACATATCGACAAGACAAGGGCTGACTCAAAAAACCGTCGGTATCGGAAGGGCTAAAAGACTATCAGAATAGCAGAAAAATCTTTACGTGAAGGCAAAAAGAGAGGGGAAAGAGGAGCGTCGGAGTTAATGATTTCCGCGATGAAACAACCGATATCGTATCCAACAGTAAACCCGAGTTAACCAAAAGGTCTTGTCGGTCTTGAAATGCACGGTTACATCTACACGGTCACGATTGAAAAACAGAATGTATGATGATGAAACCAACGCTATATGATAGGCAAAAAACTCAATGCCATAAATGTTGCGTAGTAAAATTCTGCGGAATGGGTTGTCGTCACTCATTTGTCCGAAGGTAATAGAGTCATTGTCGAGCTCTATACTGTATAAATCGCCGCATAGAGATACGAACTCATCAAGCCCCAAACAGGATACATCTTCGGGGGGACTTGAATATTTCTTATACAATGCTGCTATTACCGGTTTAGAAATCATAGCACTACTAAAATAAAGACACAAGCACTTTAAATCCTTGGATAAATATAAGCAGGAACAGGGCATACGCCCTAATTATCATTAGAATTTTTTTTCAAATTAACACATAGACACATTAAAAGACATATTTTATACCTCAAACCGCTAAAAAATATAAAAAGCCTCCTTTTATATTGACTCGGGGCAAATCTCTCTTTTCAAGCCTCCATCTCAATAGATGTCTTAGGCCAACCGGGAATATGCAGTCCCCTATCGGAATCTGTTCGACTCCTTTCCTGGTCTTATGAGAATCGCTCTTTAAACAATTGAAAATCATAGCTCCCGGGAGCTTGATAGAGTCTCAGTCCAAACTCTTTTATTATCCCCAGCGTGTGGTCCATCAAATCGGCCGCAACCCCTTCGTAGGCCTTCCAAGTCTTTTCGGTCGAAAAGAGATAAAGTTCTACCGGCAGACCTTTTTCGGCCATCGGCAAGTAACGAACCATATAAAGCATGTCAGGGTTTGATTTTCCCATTTGCCGAATATAATTTTCGAGATAAATTCGAAACAACAGGCTGTTGGTAACCCGCAACTCCTCGACCTGAAATAGGTTATCGGCAGCGCGAGCCGCTGAAATTGCCTGCAACCGCTGGGAAACGAACTCGCCTATCAGATGGTTGTGCTCAAAGCCTCGAAGCCGCTCCTCGTCCAGAAATTCGATACTGTTGACGTCGAGCAAAATCTGCCGCATGATGCGTCGGCCTCCACCCTCAAACATGCTGCGCCAGTTGGTAAACGAGCCCGACACCAGTGCATAAGGAGGGATAGTCGTAATGGTATTGTCGAAATTCAATACCTTCACCGTATTGAGGGTAACGTCTTGCACGATACCGTTGGCGTTATGGGCCGGAGCCGTAATCCAGTCGCCTTTGTGCAACATGTTGTTGGCCGACAGTTGTATACCGGCCACGAACCCCAGTATCGTATCTTTGAAAATCAACATCAACACGGCTGCCGAGGCACCCAAACCTGCAAACAGACGTGCCGGCGATTCATCGATAATCGTGCCTATGATGCTGATAAAACCGATGGAGAAGAGTATCACCTGCAAGGTCTGTATTCCTCCTTTTACCGGGTAATAGCGCAACTCTTCCTTCTCACTTAAAATATCGTGAATGGCATTCAGCATACCGTTCAGGAAACGAAGAATCAAGGCTATGATATAGACTTTGCAGATGCGTTCTATCAACACGGACCAACTGTTATCCACAAAGGCCGAGGGTAAAAAGGCATAAAGGATAAAGGCCGGAGCCAGGGCTGCCAGTCGCGCCACGACCTGCTTGTCGTACAGATGGTCGTCCCATTCAAACCGGGTGCGACGAATAACTGGAAGCAGCAATTTGTTTATCAATAGTTTGCACACCAAGTCACAAACGATTGCTACCAGTATAATCAACACCACATATACAATCGTATGCCATACCTCCGTCCCCGGAAAGAACAGGCCGGCAATTTGATGGAACGAATTTTCTATTGATTTCAACATCTTCAATACTTGTTATTCTATGGCCGACAGTTCTTCTTTTGTCAACTCTCTTTTCTTGCCAAACGAGAAACGATAGCCCACCGTATAGGTAAACCCGAAAGGTGAGTTCTTGGGCCCTAATCCGGGGATAAACCAAGGCTCGGAAGCTGCGTTCTTCTTATATCCGAATACCATGCGATACCGGGCTGTCCACCCCATGTAAAAATTTTTATAGACCTGCACACGCAGTCCACCCAACAATTCACCCCAGTGGGCCCACGAATGCTGATTTTTCATTTGCAACGTTTCTGACTCGTCCCAATACGACGACTCCATGGCGATGTTGTCGATGTCGTAGGAGAATATCGAGAATCCATATCGCAAGCCTATGTAGAAGAAACTCATCGCATCTTTATTATAGCCGAAATTGTAATTCATGCCCACCCGATTGTATAGCGAAGGGTGTGTGCGATAGGTAAAGTTCAATCCCTCGGGCGTATTGTCGGCATAACCGACACCCACCTCCCAAACGGGGAAAAAGCGGTTGTGCAAGTCAAGTTCGGCCGCGATTTCGTAATTGCCGTATGTCTGGCCAAATATCTTGGTAACCCCGTCGAGTATATTCACATTCAAGGTAAGCCCGTTCAGAAGCGGATACAGGTAACCTTTGATTTTAGGTTTTTCAGGTTCCTGCATCTCTGTACTGTCGGTCTGTATGACTACCGTATCGGGATTGACCGTGGGATCGACCGGCGTAATCCGTCGTTGAGCCATCGACGAGAGAGTTATCAACAGAAACAATATGAAAAGTTTACTCCTCATCAGGCACAGCGGTTTGAACGGTATAAAAAAGACGAATATTCTCTACGTCATGATTCGTAATCTCGGGAACAATGACCGAAACCGAATCGAGCACATGACGAGTGTATCGACAGGTATCGATGTTGAAATTATACATGGCACCACAATCAATCGAGGCAAAATAGGGATAGGCCTGATAAACGAAAGTAAGTGTATCGTTGTATCGAACCGAAGAGAGGGAGTGCTGCAAATACTGAATGACATATTGCGTGGTATCCTGGGTAAAGCGCAACGGCAGATAAACCTGGGTGACGGCAACAGCCGAATCGAGCAATATCGAATCGTTGGGCTGCCCAATGCCGTATATCGAAATCGAATCGACCGACAGGGCCAGATCCTGCTCTCCATAAGCGTAGAATTGTGCCCGGGGTATGCTGTTGCGATTCTCTACACAGCCATCGCTGCCGCAACTGCCCAACAAGAGAGTTATGGCACACAGGGCTGTTATTCCTGCCACACGCATTTGACTCAGAACCGCTCCCATTTCACGACATCGTTAAGGGGTTTGCGCTTCCGCTCTGTCTCAGCAGGATCGGCCGGATAGCCCACCGGCATTAGAACAACCGGTTCCCACGACGGGGGCAGATTCAATACCTCGCGGCAGCGTGGCACATCGAAATTGCATACCCAGCAGGCTCCCAGCCCCTGTTCGACGGCAGCCAATGCCAGATGCTCGGTAGCAATAGCCACATCGACATCGCAGAAATCCTTACCGTCGGCAGCCCGTTTCCACGAAGTCTCGTGGTTTCCACAGACGACAATGCAGGCCGGAGCCGATGCAAACCATTCCCGCGGGTAGCATTCGTGGAGAGCCTTCAACTGTTCGGGGTCCCGTACCACGACAAAGCACCACGGCTGGAAATTGACGGCCGACGGGGCCAGACGGGCTACTTCGAGCATGTATTCGAGTTTATCCCGCTCTACCTGGGCAGGAGTAAAAGCCCGAACTGATTTTCGAGCCTTGACCAATGCCAGCAAATCGGGATATTTAGTATGGTTCTTCTCATTCATATTCATATATGTCAACCTTTCTTTAATCTTATTTCAACTCAGCCTCGATTTGGTAGTTGTTGCGTTCACTCGAATTGCGCGAGATGAGTTCGCCTACAAAGCCTGCCAGGAACAACTGCGTACCCAAAATCATGGCCGTAAGAGCCAAATAGAAATAGGGCGAATCGGTTACCAACCGATAAGGCAACCCGTTGTAGAGGCAATAGAGCTTGTTGGCTCCAACCACAATCACGGCGATAAAGCCCAATACAAACATCAGGCTGCCCAACAGGCCAAAAAAGTGCATGGGTTTTACCCCGAAACGGGAGAAGAACCACAGCGTAATCAAGTCGAGGTAACCGTTTACAAAACGGTCCAACCCGAATTTGGTCTTACCATATTTACGAGCCTGATGGTGAACGGCCTTCTCCCCTATCTTGTTATAGCCGGCATTCTTGGCCAGATAGGGAATGTAGCGGTGCATGTCGCCATAAACCTCGATATTTTTCACGACCTCTTTTTTATAGGCTTTCAATCCGCAGTTGAAATCGTGCAGATTCTTGATGCCCGACACCTTGCGGGCCGTGGCATTGAAGAGCTTGGTGGGTATTGTTTTGGAAAGCGGGTCGTAACGTTTCTTCTTCCAACCCGATACCAGATCATACCCATCGACCGTAATCATGCGGTAGAGTGCAGGTATCTCGTCGGGACTATCCTGCAAATCGGCATCCATCGTAATCACCACATCACCTTCGGCACGCAGAAACCCGGTGTACAAGGCCGGCGACTTGCCATAGTTGCGACGGAACTTCACCCCTTTGATACAAGGATTCTTCGCACGCAACGACTCGATGACTTGCCACGAGTTGTCGGTACTCCCGTCGTTAATAAACCATATCTCGTAGGAGAAGTTGTTGGCGGCCATTACCCGCTCGATCCACGCCGCCAACTCGGGCAGCGATTCGGCCTCATTGTACAAAGGTACGATTACCGAAATATCCATATCTCTATTGTTTTGTAAGATTTGACTTAGCACGCAGTTTCACAAGCCAGGCTATCGCAGCCGACAGCAACGACCCGAAAAACAGATTGACCCACATACGCTCTACCACGACCGACATCGGTGAAGGTACATTCCCCTTGTCGAGGCCCGTCTTCATGGCTTCGAGCAGCGAAGGGTCGTTGGCCATCACATTCCACGCCTCCATCAGCTCAACAGCCGATTGAAACTGCAACTTGATGTATTCGGGATTGATATATACGTAGTAGATATACTGGGCCAGGCTACTGATGAGCGAGGTGAAGAAAAAGAGCAGTATGCCCATCATCCATAACTGGGAGAAATAGCATTTCAACCCGTTCAACACATCATACTTGCGCATCACGAAATAGACGAAAACCGGGATACACAACAGCATGCACAAGGAGACCGCATTACAGAAAAAGGAGTCCATACTCCATACCTCAAAGATGAATTTTACCACAAAGTAGAGACCCATATATACCCCCCACTCCATGGCAAACTGCACGATACTCTTTGTTTCTACGTTTTTCTCCATCAGAAATTCTATTTGCTATTGAGCCTAATATGGTACAAAGGTACCATTTTTGCGGTAATATTCGTTGCGACAAAGACAAAAATCATTCTACTGCTTTCGAAATAAACCAAGACGACCACCCCCTGAATCATAAAGAAATTCTAAAACCGGGAAAAGACTTGACAAATCGGGGCTTTCTCATTACCTTTGCCACCCCTTTACACAGACAGTATGAACAAGCGATATACAATGATTATCACCGCACTATGCGGTATGTGGTTCTCCCTGTTGGCCGACATGCCACGTGATTACTATCCCAACACACTCGAAGGGACAAGTGGAGCCGAGTTAAAGACAGGCCTGCACAACCTGCTCAAAGATCACAGGCGTATCGCCTACGGTTCGAGCAACTACGACGGAGCCTGCACTTGGACTGTATTCAGGGAGAGTGACAGACGTTCCAACGACAAGGTGTGGGACATGTACTCCAACTACTCATACAGTTTCCCGCAATATGGAGCTGCCAAGGGTATGAATATCGAGCACAGCGTGCCCAAAAGCTGGTGGGGCGATGCAGCCGATTATGACGGGACGACCCCCCTTACACGTTTTCAATACGACGGGTCGTATGATTTACATCATCTTACACCAGCCGACGCAAATGCCAATCAGGCCAAAAGCAACTATCCGCTGGGCGAAGTGGTAACCCCTTCGTTTGACAACGGGGTGAGCAAAGTGGGTACCGGCTATGCCAACGGTAAGGCGACTAACCTTTTTGAACCGGCCGACGAATACAAAGGTGATTTCGCCCGCATGTATCTCTACTTTGTCACCTGCTACCAGGACTACTCCTGGAAATCATCGGCTACCACCATGTTTGCCCAGAACACCTACCCCACACTTAACGCCTATGGACTCTCCCTGCTGCTGAAATGGCACCGGCAAGACCCCGTGAGCGAGAAGGAGATTAACCGCAACAATGCGGTTTACAGCTTCCAGGGGAACCGCAACCCCTATATCGACTACCCCAATATGGTCGAATACATCTGGGGCGACTCGATTGATTACGGATTCTATTTTTCGGGAGGAGGACAATCTATTCCCGCTATCTCGTGCAATGATGATCACATCGACTTTGGATCCACCGGCGAAGGCACCTCGAAAAGCAGACTGCTCTATCTCAAAGGGCGCAACCTCACAGATCCTGTTAACATACAAATTCTGAACGACAATTCGGGCGAATTTACAGTATCGCCCTCTACCCTCTCGGCCGATGTACTCAACAGAACAGGAATTAATCTGGACGTTATATTCTCGCCAAAGGCAACAACTGGCGAGCGACATGTAACGCTACGGTTTTCGGGCGACAATCTTGAATCGTCGACCGACATTCCCTTGTCGGCCACGGTACTTCCATCGCAGATTACCTATCTCGAAATATTGGATTTGAAACCCTCCTACAAAAAAAGCGACAGCCCCGTGTTACTGCGCTTGAACAGCGACGTGGCTGTGAAATGGACGGTCGACGGGGTGACAGCCACCCACTTCACACCGGCCAATCTCTCGCCGGGCATGCACACCGTCAAGTTTACGACCTCAGCCGGGAGTGGAAAGATGCGTGTACAAATTGTCGAATAACCGTTTTAATACGTCATGATTATGAATGCAACAAAATATCTTCGTTATATTGTAACCCCGTTGATTGCACTCCTGCTGCTTTGCGGTTGCCGGGAAGAGCAAAAAGAGACCCAGATTACCGAGTTTACCCTACGGGTCGACGAATCGGTATCCATTAAACTCCCCCAATCAAATACTTATACTTTGACAACCGATAACCCCATCATCGATTACGTTCAATCGGGCAGCCGGCTCGACGTGACAGCTATCAAGGAGGGCAAGACAACCCTTACCGTCATGCTCGACTCGGGCGAAAGCCGCAGCTATACCTTCACGGTTACGGCCAACGCTTCGCAAATAGGCTTTACAATCATCTCCACCCCCCGAGTAGAGTCGTGGGTCGGGTTGAGTTTGAAGACCGAGCAGACCGCTGGATTGCAAGTGAGTTGTGAGCCCGGGGTCGACATCACCGGTGCATCGGCCGACTCGTCGACTCGCACCTATACCTTTATCTATACCGAGACGGGGAAACTGCTGCGCTTCTCGGCTCAGGGTGATTTTACCCAAAAGGGCTCGTTGAACAATGGAGTTATCGCAACCCGTGAAAACAGAAACGAGCCTATCCAATACGAAACCTGCACCGCTGTGACAATCGAAAAAGTGAACTCAGAGGGTAAAATCTGGTTCACCCTGCAATTTGCCGACCGCAGCGACATTCGCATCGTTACCGAGGTTTTCTAATCGTTTTTCTCGAAAGTAATTGATACAGGAATCCCCCATGAGTATTTTCTCATGGGGGATTCCTGTATGTAAAAATCTTACTTATATGGGATATTCTACGTTGCGAAACAACTGATGTGACATCAGTCGATTCGCACCTTCCCTATCATCTTGCGAATCTTGCCTTCACCGATTATCGGGGCGTGAGCATCTTCGGGAAAGAAGATGGCCAACTGCCCCGGTACCAGATGAAGCCACGAGGTAGGACGGTCGGCATAAAAAGCGCAGTCGCGTTGCGGGTCATAGGGTTTCACTTCGTCGGTGAGATCGTCGAGAGCCTTCCACCCCATGGTTTCACGGCCCTCCAAGAGAATCTGCACGTCGATGTATTTGCGGTGTACCTCCAAGACCTGCTTCTCGGCCGGGAGGCATTCGGGATTGTCGTTGCTGATGAAAAGGGCGTCGCCATCGATTTCAATGCGTCCGCAAGGCATGTGCAAGATGTCGTGACTCCTTACATAGTCGAACAACTCTTTGAAGCGCGGGTGAAGCGACTCGATGCGGGCGGTATGCTGCAAGTTGGTAACAATCATAATACGATACCTAATTTGGATTTGACTTTCAACGAGTAATTTTCGGCACCGCACAGATAGTGAGCACCGAAAATGCTCGGTCAAATGTAAGCATAAATGAATCGAGCGGCAATAGCTACGCCGCTCAATTTTATTTTCCCGGTAGGAAACAGAGCCAAAATCGAGTCAATCGCGCTTGTACGAAGGGTTCCGTTTCAGCCAGACTGCCGCATATTCGCACGAGGCCCGGGGCGACAGGTTCTGCGACAAGGCATAGTCGTAGGCAGCTTTCACCAGAGCGGCGGCAATTCCCCGACCGCCTATCTCCGGTGGAACGATGGTGTGCTCGATGTCGAGGCTCCCATTGTTGATGACATAAGAGACGTAAGCTCTCGTACCGTTAACCTCCGTTTGAAAAAGGCATCTGGCCGCATCGTGTGTAATTTCCATAACAAACCGTTTTTAATTATACAAATATATATAACCGTTGAGATAGGTTGCAAACAGAAGCCACAAAAAATAGGGCACGAATAGCCAGGCGGCCGCTTTGTCCCGTCGGTAGGCACTTGTCATATAAACAAAAACCAGCACATCAAGGACCAATACATCGACCAATCCCAATAACGGGTATCGGAAGGTAAAGAAGAAGAGACTCCACAGGAAGTTGAGCACCAATTGAATGCCCCAAATCCAAAAGAGCATGCAGTCGCGGCTGTGATGAATCAGGCGTCCCAGCGAGATACCCATGCAGATGTAAATCACGCTCCACGCAATGGGGAATGCGATACCGGGAGGTGTGAGGATAGACTTGTCGAGCAACGGATACCACTCGATCATCGACCGGGCTTGAAACAGACTGCCTGCAAAACCTACTCCCAGGCAGAGGAGAATGGGCAGAAGATAATAAACGATACCTTTCATCTTGTCAAGTGCTTTAAGGGTTCTTCCCTTTTTAACAAATTGGTCGTCATAATGTTTACCAATCGTTAAGGCGATGACACTTCGATACTCGCCCGATAACGGCTATGCGGCCACACCGGGGTGAGTGCGAAATAGCCCTTCACGAATTTTCCCTGCCGTATAACCGCAGGATTCTCATGTTGACGTTCAAGATGGTCACGATAAAGTTCGCCGGCTCGGGGACAATAATCTACCCGATAGGTCCCTTCACTCCCCTCGGTCATAAAACGGTCGGCGATTCGACGAGCTACCATACCCATATTCATGCGGAGGTTTACCTCGACAAAAGGGTGCAGACGAATAGTCCCGTCGGAGGCTCGATAGAGCATCATATCGACCCCGAAGTAACCTCGATAGCAAGGGGCAATGCGGGAGGTAAAGAAGTCGATGAGCGATGTTTTCACCTTCTCCATGAGCTCGTCTCCTACAACAGCGCACAACTCTCGTTTCAAAGAGTCGTCGGGGGCCAGCCGATTGCTCTTGTAGGCGCCATGTCCGTCTGTCAGGAACGATGAATACCCGGCAAACGTCACTCGTTGTCCATCGCTGTAAAACTCCATGGCCCAGTCGCTCACCTTGTCGTAAAACAGCTCGCCCATGAGAGCCCCTTGTTTTTGCAACACCCCGTTGCTCCATTGCGCCAGCGAACGGTCATAGCCATAGAGATTCCAATAAAGCCCCCGACCGCTGCCCGACCACGGAGCTTTGAGCACTCGGCGTTCGGGCTGTTCGGTAAAGATTCTAACCTCGTCGGGGGTATGCAGTTCGACCGGCAGCGAGGGAAATGGGTAGTCGATACGCCCGGTCAAATATTGACCGACATCAGTAGCCAAACGTCGATGCGAAAGGGCACGAATCCGGTCACACTGAGCGGGAGTCGGTAGCAGGCTGGCATCTACACCCGCCTGGCTCAATCGCCTGGACAGATCGTGATTCCACCCCCACACATTTACCCGATTGACCCGACACTCGGCCAGTTGTGACCAGGTCACGGTCGAAACCGATACCCCCAGGGAGTCCAGAGAGTGACGAAAATCGTCGGGAACCGCGTCGGGCGGAGCGATAACAGTCGGTGTGCCTTCATCGGCATACCACAGCGGGAGTAGCGATAACTCGCGACCAATAAGTTGGGCGGCCGGAGGCGGAGTATAGTTCACGCCTCCAAAAGCTATGGCCAGATCGTTCTCAGGATTAAACAGATAGAGGTTCACGCATTTCGTCTTTTGGTAAAGACAAAGATAATAAAAAGAGGTGGTCAGTTCCAAGGTTTTTCACTGGTGAGAAGGATTTAACAGGAACAACTCTACAAAATGTCATAATCCCGATTAGAGCCATATCATATTTTCACAAAAGAACCAAACCCAAATAATATTTCTACTTTTTTCAATAAAAATATTTTCAAATTGTAAATTTTATATAGTAGAGACGACAGACCATCATACCCCAAAAAGGTAAAAAACACAATTGGTATTTATAGTAGTCAGAAACATGCAACCGAAGCTGTGAACCCCAATATTCTCGCCGCTGAAACAACATTCTCCCTCCGAAATATACAAGGTCACGCAATATGCGGAAAATGATATAAAAACAATACAGGCAATCTGTATTGACTTATTAAGTATATTCATCATATTATAGAATAGTTATGAAAAAATTTACATCTGTATTCTTTTTACTGGGTTGCTTGTTGCCAACCCAGGCACAGAATGTTCCACCGTGTACATTTGAAATTGTAGATGCCGAAACATTTTCCACTCAATGGACTGTTATCGACAACAACCAGGCAGTGAGCCCGAACACTTGGGTTTACAGCGAAGACGGCGCCTGGTATAAACAGGACAAATCAAGCGATGCCGACGACTGGCTCATTGCGCCTGCCGTGACACTCGATGCCGGTAAAATCTACAACGTATCGGCCTATGTGAAACACGAGTCTTCCTTTTATTTTGATCAACAAAAAATCGAATTGAAGATAGGTCGCGAAGCTACCGTTGACGGATTGGCTACCCAATTGTTTTCGGACGAATCTTTCCAAAGCCAATTCTTCGTTGAAAAATCGGGCACCTTCTCACCCGACGAGAGTGGAACCTACTACATCGGTCTTCACTGTTACAGTGACTCTTTTAATGGTGACCTCTATCTGCAAAAGATAGTTGTCGAAGAGGCTCCTATCTATCCGGCTCAGATTTCAGACCTGACGGTCGAAGCAGGCAATGCCGGAGAGCTGTCGGCTCACCTGTCGTGGACCTGGCCATCGACCGACCAGTATGGGAACCCGCTTACCCTCTTGTCGGGAGCAAAAATATACCGCGACGGCGACCTGATAACAACTATCGAAGAGGCCACCATAGGTCAAACCGCCGATTGGACCGACCAAACTATCGAGCGCGCCGGAAGTTATGACTACGAGGTTGTAGCCTACAACAGTTTTGGCGAAGCCCCAGGTGAAGCCGCCTCAGTTACCTCGCCGTGGATAGGGACCGATACCCCCGAAGCGGTAACCCAACTGACCGCCACCGCCGAAAACGAGACAGTAACGCTCTCGTTCACTCCGCCCACTGCCGGGAAAAATGGAGGATATATCGATCCGGCGGCTCTCACATACCAGATAAGCCGTACACCGGGTGGCGTATTGACCGAAGATTTTTCTGGTCCCCTGCCCTACGTGGACGTAGTGCCCGAATTGGGAAGTTATACCTATACGGTCACAGCGACTTTCGATGGAAAATCGAGCGATCCGGTTACCTCGAACCGAGTCGTTGCCGGAGGCATGAAAGAGTTACCATACAACGAGAGTTTCGATACCGAATCGGCTCTCGAACTGTTTACCATCATCGACGGGAATAACGATGGTAAGAGTTGGCGCTATTATAGTTCGAAACAACTCATGCAATTTTATGGTGGATATGATGCCGACGAGTGGCTTATCACCCCTCAACTGAGCCTACAAGCGGGCAAGAACTACAAGCTGGTTTTCAAGACTGGTCTCGAAAACGCATCATCTTCCAACTATAAAGATCTATATGTCACGATAGGAAGCCAGGCTACGGCCGAATCGCAATCGCGACAGCTGTTCCATGAAACCATCGAGTCGGCCTTGATGGAAGGAAAAGAGGTCCTCTTCACCGTCACCGAATCAGGCGGATATTATATAGGATTCCACTGCTTGGGAGCCACCAGTTATTTTGCCATCTTTGTCGACGACCTGGCTATTGACGAAACCGTCGAAGTTCCGGCAGCAGTATCCGATTTGACCGTTACACCCGGTGAAAATGGAGCATTGTCAGCTACTATCCAGTGGACCAATCCTTCGCTTTCGGCCGCTGGAACTCCGTTGTCACATCTGACAAAGATGGAGCTATATCGCAACGAGACGCTCATCGATACACAACTCGAACCCGAAATGGGAACCGCACAGCAATTTGTCGACGAGACTATTCCCGCACCGGGAAGCTATCTTTACAAAGTAGTGGGATATGTAGACGAGAATGCCGGTGAAGCCACAACCACCGAATCGGCATGGATCGGTGTCGATATCCCCATGCCTGTAACCGAGCTGACGCTGAGTAATGTTGATGGAACGCCTCACCTCTCGTTCAGAACACCTGCCGGTGGAGCAAATGGAGGCTACATTGACCGGGAGTCGATTATCTATCGCATCGTGCGCAACCCCGGGAATGAACTGCTGACCGAACAGTTGACCGACACGACCTATATCGATACCGACGATCTTGCCCTGGCTCTGTACAGCTATGAGGTAACGGCCTTGTTGGGCGATACCGAGAGCGAGCCGGCCACCTCGAATGCGTTGGTATTCGGAGGAGCATTGGCCTTGCCCTATGAAACCGAAATGGCTACGGCCGACGAAACTGCCCTGTGGACCATTGTCGACGGCAACAACGACGGCAAGAGCTGGGTCTATAACGATGACGATGATGATATGGAATACACCGCCTACTCGGCAGCCGATGACTGGCTGTTTACCCCACCCTTCAAAGCCGGGAAGGGCTCTCATACGCTTGATTTCCGAGCCAGTGCCAATTCATATCGTTATCCCGAATCGATGGAGATTACACTGAGCAAAGATGTCGTACCGGGCGAAAGCCAACAAGTTATCGCCTCTTATCCCGAAATCAGGTCGACCCTGCCTGAACTTTACTCAGTTGACTTTGATGTCCCCGAAGAAGGCGACTGGTATCTCGGCTTCCACATCACTTCGCCAGATCCATGGGGACTCTACCTCAGCTATTGCTCAATCAAGAGCAATGTTGCTTCGGCTATCGACGAGACGTTGCAAACCGCAGGTATCTATTACCAACGAGAATCTCAATCGCTTGTCTTGAAATCGACCGGTCATCTCGACGTCGTTGACGTGCGTGGAGCAACGGTAATCTCTTGCCAGGTAGAGGGTGGAACACTCGACGTGTCGCAACTCCCGACGGGCCTTTACATTGCCCGCTGGACTGCCGAAGGCGAAAAATCGGAACAGATCAAATTTATCAAATAACTTTAACGGAGAGATTGTATGAAAAATGTATTTGTAAACCTAATCCTGACTATGGCGCTTTGTGCTGCACTCCCGACAGGAGCTCAACAACTGGTACAAGAGCGCGTACACAAACGGACTGCCCCGACCGAAGCGCCACGCATCTCATTTGCCGGCAAACAATCGGCCCCTCACCTGTTCCGCTCGACAGCTGCCGGCATCACGGCCGATTTCAGCTGCCAAAGTGCAGGCAGTGAGGTGACCATGTGGGAAGAAGACTTTGATGACGGAACAGAGGGCTGGACGTTAGTCAACGCCGAAGGCATATCCTGGCAGCTGATGCAGTATGTTAACTCGAAAACACCGGAGAGAGCATTCTCTACCTACGACTCAGACGATGTACAATCCTTATATATCGAAGGCCCATATTCATATGCCGAACGAGGCATAGCCACGGCTACCAGTCCCCAACTCGATGTACCGGCCAATGCCATGCTAAAAGGATATGTTGGATTCAGCCAGAACATGGACGATTTCTGCCGACTGCACATCGCGGTATCGACCGATGCTTTTGCCACATCGGAATTGCTGTGGAACAGTGCCGATGAAAACGGAGAGAAGCCTTGGCGCTGGCACGAATTTTCGGTATCGCTCGAAAAGTATGCCGGGCAACAGGTACAGATACGGTTCACCTATACCTCGGGTAAAGACGACTTCTTTAATTCGGGAGGTTATTTTGGAGACTTTGCCATCGACGGATTGAAATTGACCGGTGTATCAACCATCGAACAAGTAGCGGTAAATACGGGCGAAGAGATTGCCTTTGCCGATATGTCGACCGGGAATCCCACGGCCTGGCAATGGTCTTTCCCCGGCGGAACGCCGGCGACCTCGACCGAGCAGAATCCCCGGGTATACTACACCCGTGACGGGCTCTACGATGTAACCCTGACCGTCAGCAATGCCGAGGGTAGCGACACGAAGACCCGCACCGCTTTTGTCAAGGTAACCGGCACCGCTCCAACAGCCCACATATTGCCCCCGGCCACATTCCGATTCAGCGAGACTCGTCTGCCCATGGTGGCTCCGTTGGTCGGGGTACAGTACCAAGACAACTCGACGGGTTACCCCACTTCGTGGGAATGGACCTTCGACGGAGTGAGCCCCGAGCCTTATACCCAGGTAACCTCGACCGAGGAGAATCCGGTTGTAGCCTACAACTTCCTCCACCAGCATTCCGTGGGTTTGCATGTAGCTAACGAACATGGCGAATCGGACGATGCAGTAGATGTATCGGTAGAATACAGCGGATTGATTACCAACTTCGAGCCGGGAGACCAGGCGACTACGTTCGATTTGGAAGGCTACGGAACTTTCCCCGGCACCAACAGCATGGGTATCACCGCCTATGCCGAAAAGTTCTCCAAACCCTCGCGTCCTATCCTGGTATTTGGAGCCTATGTCTATTTCGTCACCGCTTCGGCCGTAGATCTGCTCGACCAGATTGCCGATGTGGGAGTACATCTCTATACCAGCGAAAACGGATTGCCGGGCAAGAAACTCGACTCAACCTGGTGGCGAGTATTCGAGCTGGATACCCCATCGGGCAATACGATGATTGGTACGGCATTTGAATTTAACCCCAAGGTCATCGATGACGAATTCTTTATCGTAGTCGACGGTATCCCCGAGAAGAACGACAGTGTCGATGTCTCCTTTGCCATGGCTCGGTTCCGCGACCACGGGAACACGGCCTACATGTATAAAGACAAGGAGTGGATTGACGTAAGTACCTATTTCCCGGCAGGGGCCAACCACACCTCCTACATGATCATGCCATCGATCATACACTCGGTCATGTCGCCTATCCCGACCGACCGTGAACCGCTGGTAGTGGGGAAAGAGGTTGGAACGGTCGAGTATCCTTTCTTCTCAATATATGGTTATGAAACTCCTGTCCAGAGCGATGCCGAATGGTGCCGGATCGTAGGCAAACCGAATGGTCTCACTCTTGATACGCTACTGATTTCGTATGACCGTCTGCCCGACGGTATCGAAGAACGGGTGGCAACACTTACCCTGAACGACAGCATCTCGACCTATGACATCAAGGTTACTCAAAGTGTAAATGGTGTCAGTGCCGTAGAACAGGTGGTTGCTCCACAAGTAACGCTCTATCCGACTGTATTTGACCAGGAGGTGACGGTAGAATTTCCCGAGGGAGCACAGACCGTCATCGTATCGGACGAAAGTGGCCGGACCATGTATCGCCGGGAGCTGGATAAGACCGAACGACAAGCGGTCATCGACGCCTCGGCCTGGGCTACGGGAACCTATTTCGTGCGTGTAGTGCGAGAACATGAGGCTACGGTGGTAAAAGGTATCAAGCGATAGCTGTTACCGCCGTACATATCCCAACAAGGGAGAAAAGGGTTACTACCCTTCTCTCCCTTTTGTTTTTTCTGCCTATAAAAGTTCATGGAGAAAGCCCTGTTGGAATGAAATAGTGACAACAACAAGAGCAACGCACCTCGAATATTTTCTTTTTATACAGATTATTATCAATACCGCATAAAAAGGTGTACCTTTGCCACTATGAAAATAGTGCTACTGGTCGTAGGGAAAACGACCGAATCTTATTTTGTTCAAGGTATCGACGAATACAGCAAGCGGCTTGCCCATTATGTACCGTTTGAGTTGACCGTTATTCCCGAATTGCGCAACACCAAAAGCCTCAGCGCCGACCAGCAGAAGGAGCGTGAAGCCGACCTGATCTTGAAGGCTTTGCAACCCGGCGACTACGTGGTGCTGCTCGACGAGCACGGCCGGGAATTTACGTCGCTGCAATTTGCCTCGTATCTCGAAAAAAAGATGGCCAACATCGCCAAACGACTGGTTTTCGTCGTAGGGGGACCCTATGGTTTTTCAAACCGGGTGTATCAAGCGGCGCAAGAGAAAATCTCACTCTCCAAGATGACCTACTCCCACCAAATGATTCGGCTTATTTTCACCGAGCAACTTTACCGGGCCATGACCATTCTGAATAACGAACCTTATCATCACGAATAGATATGAAACGGTTTTTTCACAAATCAGCTATCATTATCCTCCTGTTCCTCTCCGGATTCTCCTCGACGGTTATCGCCCGGGAATACAGCAGCGAAGTGGGTACCATGTGGGGCTTCACCCTGTCGAAACAGATTGACCGGGTGAATCTGCAACTGCAACAGAACGTGTGGACCCTGGGTAAATACTACGAACGGTATATGCCCATCTTTACGGTATCTTACACGGTGATTCCCAAGTATTTGAAATTGAATGTACTTTACTACTATATGAACCAGCAGACACCGCCGGGCACCTATAAGAACCGGCACCGCTATCACCTGGGAGCCACCTTCTCTTACCCCGTGAGTCACTGGTCGCTGTCACTGAGTTCTCGATTTGAATCGACCTACACCATAGGTGACAAACACCCGCTGAACAAGTGGCGAAACAAGTTCATGTTCAGTTATGCTATTCCCAACAGCCGGTGGACGCCTTTCTTCCATGCCGACCTCTTTCTCCTGCTCAACGGCAGCCAAAGCGGCCAAATGGATCGCGTGTGGTACGATGTTGGCGTCGAATACCGCATCGATAGAAAGAACTCTATCGAATGCAAGGTGCGGGAAGAGCATCTCATGAGCAAAGCACCCCAACAACTCAATACCCTTTTCTCGCTGGGATATAAATTGAAACTGTAAAAAGAGGTGTGGATAAGAGTTACTAGAAAGAAAGCAATGCTCTCTAATCGACCCAAAAAAGATCACTCATCACATCGTCGGAGGTAAAGAGCCCTGCTCGCGTAATGCGCAATATGCCATCGTCGAGAGCCAAGCGGCCGGCACGGATATGAGGCTGAGCCTGTTCGAGGCAATATTGCGCCCGAGCTTCGCCGAAATCGGCCCTCAATCGCGACAAGTCGAGTCCCCAGCAGGTGCGCAGCGAGGTGAGAATACGTTCGTTGTAAAGGCTGTCGGCCGATTCCCGTTCTTCGGCATAGGCCACACGTCCAGTCTGTATCGCACCGATATATTCGGATAATGACGCCGGATTAAAGCGACGTGTCCGCCCGTCATAGCTATGAGCCGCAGCCCCCAACCCCAAGTAAGGTGTACCCTTCCAATAGGAGGTATTGTGACGAGCATACCGTCCGTCGCGGGCAAAATTGGAAATCTCGTAATGTTCATACCCGGCGGCAGCCAGGCGGTCAATCAATTCGTCGAACATCTGCAACGACAGCTCTTCGTCACACTCCTTCACCAGCCCTCGTTCGCGCATGCGCCACAAGGCCGTTCCCTCCTCGTAAATGAGATTATAGGCCGAGATATGCGGTACACCCAAGGCCAGAGCCTGTTGCAAGTTGGCTCGCCATCCCTCGATGGTCTGGCCCGGCAGGCCATAAATGAGGTCGATGCTGAGGTTGTCGTATCCGGCTGCAAGGCAACACTCCACCGCCTCGACTGCCGCACGGGACGTATGGCGTCGATGCAGGAAGGAGAGGTCGGCATCCGAAAAACTCTGCACCCCCATACTTAACCGGTTGACCGGCGTATCTTTCAGCGAAGCGATGAACTCGGGGGTCACATCGTCAGGGTTGGCTTCGTAGGTCACCTCGCGACAAGCCTTCCAATCAATACCCTCCGCAAGTGCTTGGAACAGCTGTTCACGCTCGGCAGGCATAAGTGTAGAGGGTGTACCTCCTCCGAAATAGAGCGTCTCGACCGGCTCGCCCTCCAATTCATGGCGGCGCATCGTCCACTCCCGACAGATGGCATCGACATAGCGTCCCCGCCACGACGAATCGGTCGACGAGAAAAAGTCGCAATAGATACAGCGGCTTGCGCAAAACGGAATGTGAATATAGACTCCTGCCATCGTGCTGCAAAAGTAGTGAATGTCGCAGGCAAAACAGTATTCCTGCCTGAGTTTTTTATCGAGGCCATTTCCCTATTTCTTTTCTCGGACGAAACATAAGCACGGTTAATCGGCAGTGCGCATACCTCTTTTGCCTTGGAAACAGCCTCATGTTTGCGGCTCGTTTGTTAGATGTACCGACTCGCAACAAAAACTGTCAGCCGATTTGCAAACAATGTTTTGTAACATAGTTCTCGCCGTTGCTTTTTCGAAATATAATTCATAATTTGCGAACGCTTTGTTTAAAACGCGTAAGCGTACTTGTCTTATTAAAAACTTTAATATCATGAAAGTTTACCAATCTCACGAAATCAAAAACATTGCCCTGTTGGGCAGCAAAGGCTCGGGTAAGACCACCCTCGCAGAAGCTATGCTCTACGAGTGTGGTGTCATAAAACGCCGCGGGACCGTTGAAGGTAAAAACACCGTATCGGACTATTTCCCTGTGGAAAAAGAGTATGGCTACTCGGTATTTTCCACAGTTTTTTATGCCGAATTTTTAGGAAAGAAGCTCAACGTGATCGACTGCCCGGGAGCCGACGACTTCGTGGGTAGCGCCATAACCGCCCTCAACGTAACGGATACGGGAGTCATCGTTATCGACTCGCAATATGGAGTCGAGGTGGGGACCCAAAACATCTTCCGTACTGCCGAGAACCTGAACAAACCCATTCTTTTCGCCATGAACCAACTCGACGGCGAAAAGGCCGATTACGAAAACGTAATCCACCAAATGCGCGAGACATTCGGTAATCGAATCGTGCAAGTGCAATACCCGCTCAGCTGCGGGCCGTCGTTCAATGCCATGATCGACGTTCTCCTGATGAAAATGTATAGCTGGTCACCCGAGGGTGGCAAGCCCACTATATCGGACATTCCCGAGAGCGAAATGGAAAAAGCCCGGGAACTGAATCAAAAACTGGTCGAAGCCGCTGCCGAAAACGACGAGACGCTGATGGAAAAATTCTTCGAGCAAGGCTCCCTGACCGAGGACGAGATGCGCGAAGGTATCCGCAAGGGCCTCGTTACCCGCAGTATCTACCCGGTGTTCTGCGTGAGTGCCTTGCGCGACATGGGCGTGCGCCGTATGATGGAGTTCCTCGGCAACGTGGTTCCCTTCGTATCGGAGATGCCCAAGCCCGTGAATACAGCCGGCGAAGAGGTGGCTCCCGATGCCAACGGCCCCACGAGCCTCTTCTGCTTCAAGACGACGGTCGAACCGCACATCGGCGAGGTATCTTACTTCAAAGTGATGTCGGGTACCGTACACCAAGGTGACGACCTGATCAATGTAGACCGGGGCGACGGGCGTGAGCGCTTCGCTCAGCTCTTCTGCGTATGTGGTCAGATACGTACCCCGGTCGAGGAGCTGGTAGCCGGTGACATAGGTGCATCGGTCAAACTCAAAGATGTGCGCACCGGCAACACCCTCAATGAAAAAGGCTGCGAATACCATTTTGACTTCATCAAATACCCGGCACCCAAATATCAGCGTGCCATCAAGCCGGTGAATGAAGCCGACGCCGAGAAACTGAGCGAGATTCTCACCCGCATGCACGAGGAGGATCCCACTTGGCTGGTTGAGCAATCCAAGGAGTTGAAACAGACGATTGTCTCGGGACAAGGCGAGTTCCACCTGCGCACCCTCAAATGGCGTATCGAAAACAACGACAAACTCCCTGTCGAGTTTATCGAGCCCCGTATTCCCTACCGCGAAACTATCACCAAGGCGGCTCGTGCCGACTATCGTCACAAGAAACAATCGGGCGGTGCCGGACAGTTTGGCGAGGTTCACCTCATTGTAGAGCCTTATTACGAAGGTATGCCGGCTCCCGATGTATATCGCTTCAACAATCAGGAGTATCGCATGAACGTGCGCGATACCCAGACCATCGACCTCGAATGGGGCGGTAAACTGGTTGTGTGCAACTGTATCGTGGGTGGAGCCATCGATGCCCGCTTTATCCCGGCCATCGTCAAGGGTTTGATGGACCGCATGGAGCAAGGTCCCCTCACCGGTTCATACGCCCGTGATGTGCGGGTATGTATCTACGACGGTAAGATGCACCCGGTAGATTCGAATGAAATCTCCTTCCGCCTGGCCGGACGTAACGCATTCAGCGAAGCCTTCCGCAATGCAGGGCCGAAGATTCTCGAACCGGTATATGATGTAGAAGTGCTTACTCCCTCGGACGTCATGGGCGATGTGATGAGCGACCTGCAAGGTCGTCGTGCCATCATCATGGGCATGTCGAGCGAAAAGGGATTCGAGAAGATTACGGCCAAGGTTCCCTTGAAAGAGATGTCGTCCTACTCGACCGCCCTCAGTTCGATTACCGGCGGACGCTCCTCGTTCTCGATGAAGTTCGCCTCCTACGAACTCGTACCTTCCGACGTACAGGAGAAACTGCTCAAAGCCTACGAAGCCGAACAGACCGACGAATAATCATTTCGTTTTGTTAAATAATTAAAAAGCCGCTGGGAAAATCCAGCGGCTTTTTTGTATATAAACATTTGTTTGTTAAATTTGCGGTTAAGTGTTAAACAACACGCTCATTTATAGGTTTTCATAAAATAAAACAAAAACGTCGGAATCGGTGTTTAT
>JFBN01432921.1_pt1 | contig 102585 bp, 87 predicted proteins | sample 768741 | NCBI WGS metagenome assembly JFBN01 (sample SAMN01983846, study PRJNA193217) | chicken gut metagenome | biome: terrestrial biome; isolation source: ceca of Broiler chicken | host: Gallus gallus | place: United Kingdom: England | collected 2010-09-07
CCCCGCCCAAACCGCCGCGAACCGCCCGAGCCGCCCGCCCCGCCCAAAGCGCCGCCACTCTCCGCCCGCTGCGCCGACGGTTGAAGGTCGAGGGTCGGTCCGCCGCCCTGTCGCCCGCCACTCCCCGCCCGCTGCGCTGCCGACAGTTGACGCCCGGTCGCCCTGCCGCCCGCCGCGATACGACGAATGAAACAAAATCGGAAAATGCGATGAAAAAGCTCTTTCTGGTCGATGCATACGCATTGATATTCAAATACTACTACGCCTTCCTGGGGCGTCCGATGCGCAACCGCGCCGGGATGAACACCTCCGTCGTCTTCGGATTCGTGAAGTTCCTGCGCGACATCCTCAAGCGCGAGCAGCCCGACCTGCTGGGGGTTGCCTTCGACCCCAAGGGGGGCAGTTTCCGCCGCGAGCTCTACCCCGCCTACAAGGCCAACCGCACCGAGACGCCCGAGGATATCCTCCTCTCGGTCCCCTACGTCAAGCGGGTGCTCGACGCCATGTGCATCCCCGTGCTCGAGGTCGAGGGGTTCGAGGCCGACGACGTCATCGGCACGCTGGCCCACAAGGGGGTCGACGCGGGCTACGAGGTCTACATGGTGACCCCCGACAAGGACTACGGACAGCTCGTGCGCGACCACTGCGTCATCTACAAGCAGAAGGGCTCCGACGGCATCGAGATTGTCGACCGCGAGGCGATTCGCCTCAAGTACGGCATCGACGACCCCGTGCTCGTGCGCGACATCCTGGCGCTGTGGGGCGACGCCTCGGACAACATCCCCGGCGTGCCGGGCATCGGCGAGAAGGGGGCCTGCAAACTGGTGCAGGCGTGGGGCGACGTGGAGAACATCCTGCGCAACGTCGACCACATCGCCGGAAAACAGGGCGAACGCATCGCCTCGTGGCGCGACAACCTGCTGCTGGCCAAGCGGCTGACCACCATCCGGCTGGATGTTCCCATCGACTTCCGCCCCGAGGAGCTGACCCTCTGCGAGCCCCATGTCGACCAGCTGCGGGCGCTCTTCGCCGAGCTCGACTTCAGGGCCTTCATGAACGATTTGCGGAACCTCTCGCCCGCCGAGCCTCTGTCGGACGCCCCCCGTCAGGAGGCGCAGATGCAGCTGGCCGAGGTGGCGCGCGCCAAGTCGGCCGCCGCCCGCAAGGCCGCGCTGGCGGGTCAGGGCGACCTCTTCGCCGCTCCGGCCGCGGGTGCGGATACGGGTGCAGGTGCTGCGGCAGGAGCCGCAGGTGCAGGGAGCGCCCAAACGGTCGGTGCCGCCGGAACAGCCGCCGCCGGTGTTGCAGCAGGAGCGGGTGCCGGAATGGCCGGAGCCTCCTCCCCTGCCGGAACTGACTCTGCGGCCGGAGCGCTCTCCCCCGCTGCCGAGGGAACGGATGCCGATGCCGGAGCGGCCGCCGGGAGTGCGGAGGCAGATGGCGCGGCGGAGGCCGAACCCATGGCCACGGCGCTGACGACGCCCCACGAATATCGGCTCGTCGAGAGTGCGGAGGCGCTGCGCGGGGTGGTCGAGAAGCTGCTCGGCGCGACGGAGTTCTGCTTCGACACCGAGACCACGGGCCTCGACCTCTTCAACGACCGCATCGTCGGCCTCTCGCTCGCCGTCGAGCCCCACCGCGCCTGGTACGTCCCCTTCACGCCCGGGGTGGAGGCGGAGTATGCCGCCATCATCCGCCCCCTCTTCGAGTCGGAGCAGATTGCCAAAATCGGCCAGAACATCAAATTCGACCTCATGGTGCTGAGGCGGCTGGGCGTCGCCCTCCGCGGCCGCCTCTACGACACGATGATTCTCCACTACCTGCTCGACCCCGAATCGCGCCACAACATGAACGCCCTGGCGGAGCGCTACCTCAACTACCGCCCCATCGAAATCGAGACGCTCATCGGCCGCGGGGCCCGTCAGCTGACGATGGACCAGGTGGCCGTCACGCGCGTGGCGGAGTATGCCGCCGAGGATGCCGACATCACGCTGCAGCTCAAGCAGCGCCTCTGGCCCGAGGTCATGCGCGAGGGGCTGCAGCACCTCTATGCCGAAATCGAGGAGCCGATGATTGCCGTGCTGGCCGACATTGAGACAGCCGGCGTGCGCATCGACACCGCGGCGCTGGCCGACTACGCCGTCGAGCTGCGCGAACGGCTCGCAACCCTCGAGCAGGAGATTCGCACGCTGGCCGAAGAGCCGGCGCTCAACATCAACTCGACGCGCCAGCTGGGCGAGGTGCTCTTCGGCAAGCTGCGCATCGCCGAGAAGCCCAAGATGACCCGCACGAAGCAGTTCTGCACCGACGAGGAGTATCTGCAGGGCTTTGCCGGCAAGTACCGCATTGTCTCCGCCGTGCTCGAGTACCGCGGCGTGAAGAAGCTGCTGTCGACCTACGTCGAGGCGCTCCCGCAGCTGGTCAACCCCCGCACGGGGCGCATCCATACGTCGTTCAACCAGGCGGTGACGGCCACCGGGCGCCTCTCGTCGACGAATCCCAACCTGCAGAACATTCCCGTGCGCGACGAGCTGGGGCGCCGCATCCGCCGCGCCTTCATCCCCTCGGACGACGACCACCTGCTGCTCTCGGCCGACTACAGCCAGGTCGAGCTGCGGCTGATGGCCCACCTCTCGGGCGACGAGTCGCTCATCGCCGCCTTCGAGCACGGCGAGGACATCCACGCCGCCACGGCCGCGCGCCTCTTCCACAAGGAGCTCGACGAGGTGACCCCCGAGGAGCGGCGGCGGGCCAAGACGGCCAATTTCGGCATCATCTACGGCATTTCGGCCTTCGGGCTGAGCCAGCGGCTCGAGATTCCGCGCAAGGAGGCACGGGAGCTTATCGAGGGCTATTTCGCCACCTATCCCGGGGTGAAGGCCTACATGGAGCGGGTGGTCGGGCAGGCGCGCCGCGACGGCTTCGTATCGACGATTTTCGGCCGGCGGCGCTATCTGAACGACATCAATTCGCGCAACGCCGTGGCGCGCGGTCTGGCCGAGCGCAACGCCGTCAACGCCCCGATTCAGGGCTCGGCGGCCGACATCATGAAGATTGCGATGATTGAGGTGAGCCGCCGCTTTGCGGCCGAGGGCATCCGCTCGAAGGTGATTCTGCAGGTGCACGACGAACTGGTGGTCGACCTGCTGCGCGAGGAGCAGGAGCGCGTCACGCGCATCGTCACCGAGGCGATGGAGTCGGCCGCGCGGCTGCGCGTGCGGCTGGTGGTCGAGTGCGGCGTGGGGAAGAACTGGCTCGAGGCGCACTGACGACGAGGGTGAAGCGAAAGAGGCTGCACCTGTATATCCTGAAAAACCCCGTCTGCTTCTCTTGCAGACGGGGTTTTTGTCTGGCCGGCCGAGGCTCCGGCGGGGGCAGTCTTCCGTGTTTGCCCTCCTTCCGAGTGTATCGGGGGCGCCGGACGGGCCGGGCGCTTCGGAAGAGCCGGAGGGGGGCGGGGTTTCCGGGTGCGTCCGGGCGCCTTGGGGAGTCTCTTTTTCGGCCGGGCCGGCCTCAGGGGTGCGGGGTCGCCGCGCAGGGAGCGCCTCAGAACGAGACGCCGACGCGCAGGCCGAAGCCGCCGATGTTGTCAAGCGTGTAGCCCAGCACCTCGCTCGAGTTGGTCGCGATGCTGTAGAAGGCCGCCACGTGGAAGCCCAGCCGGTAGTCCGGGCGCGGGAAGATGCTCACACCCACCTCGGGCGAGAAGTAGAAGCCCCACGAATCGGAGTACTGCTTGACCGTGTAGTAGTAGGAGGACATCTCGGCGTAGCAGGCGCCGATTTTCGTGCCCACGTAGGGCTGGAGGACGCTCTCGGGCAGGAAGACGTAGCGGCTCGCAACGCCGAAGGGCAGCTGGAAGAGCGCGTGCTTCTGGGCGGCCGTCAGCGCCGAGTTGCCCGTCGGGTAGATGGTCTGGCGCGGGATGGACTGCAGGTTGGTCTGGTAGTTGATGAACAGACCCACGGCCATGCGCGGGCAGAAGTAGTAGCCGCCCTCGAAGTTCATGCCCCACCCCGAGGCCTTGTCGGCGAAGAGGCCGCTGCCCACGGGGAAGTTGCTTTGCCAGTCGATGTTCATGTAGGTGTTGGGGAAGAGCTGCGCCTTGCCCGGCAGCGTCAGTACGAAGAGCCCGGTTGCGAGCAGCAGGAGTTTTATGGTTTTCATGGTCTCATGCGTTTTTTAGATGGTTATTGTGCCAGATAGGGGGATTGTACGAAGGCCTGGTTCAGACCGTCGACGGTGCGCTGCAGGTTGAGCTCGTCGTCCGCGGTGAGCAGCCCGCCCAGGAAGCAGTCCCAGACGACGGGGAGCTGCTTGCTGCCCGCGTCGGCGTCGCCCTCGAGGTTGACCATCTCGACCAGCAGCGAGCCGGTCCGGTAGCCGTAGAGCACCGGATAGGGGTAGTACCACCCCAGCCAGTCGCCCCAGTAGCCCGGGCCCCAGTAGTAGGGGTAATAGCCCCACCAGTAGGGGTAGTTGTAGCCCACGTAGTAGGTCACGCGGCTCACGTAGCTCAGCTGGAGGCCCAGCTGTGCCGCGGCCTTGTCCTCCACGCGCGTGTAGTTGCGTGCGTCGAGGTTGTCGACCACCGTGGCGATGAGCTGCTGTGCATCGGCATCCTTCCAGTATTCGGCCTTGTCGGTGTTGCCGATGAGCAGGATGCTGTCGGGGATGAAGTAGGTGTCGAAGGAGGCGAAGTCGGTCCCCTCGTCGTAGGCCGTGTAGACCAGGTTGTCGTTGTTGAGCCCCGATGCGGAGGGCTCCTTCTGACACGAAGCGGCTGCAATGCCCAGGAGAGCAACCGCAAGGATTCGGAAAATTCGAACGCTCATGACATTTTGATTTTTATGGTTTGTTGGCTGTCGATGCCGGGGGTTCAAATACTGTTCCACTCGAGCGGGGAGCGCGTCGGCGGACCGAATCTGCCGCAAAGAGGTTTTTTCGTGCCGGCGGTGCGGGGTGCGGCGGTGCGTTGCGGGGACTTTTCGGCGGGGAAAGGGCGGAGCGGAAGGTGCCGGCTGCGGGCGGAAAAAGAGGGGCGGAGCGGGGCGCTGCGGTGGGAACAAAGGCGGGAAAGCGGAGGGACGTGCCGGTGTGCGGCGGGGAAAGCAGCAGACGGGCGGGAAAAGGATGGAAGATGGGCGATGGAAGCGGCGGCTGGAAGCAAAAAAATCCGGAGGGCGCATGTCGCTCTCCGGATTTTTTTATGATAAGGAATCTGCGGATAAACCGGGCCGCCCCGGTCGTTCTGCCGCCGTTCTGCCGCCGTCCGGGCCGCCGAACTGCGGTCCTCGCCGCCTCGGCTCTTGGTCGTCCTGCCGCCTCCGCCTCCGCTGCCTTTCTGCCCCCCCCGCTATCTGTAGCGGTGCGAGATAAGGGTCATGAACTCCTCGCGCGTGCGGTGGTCCGAAAGGAAGATGCCCGTGAAGGCCGAGGTCGTCGTCGCCGAGCCCTGCTTCTCGACCCCCCGCATCTGCATGCACATGTGGCTCGCCTCGATGACCACCGCAACCCCCATCGGGTGGAGCGCCTCCTGGATGCAGTCGCGTATCTGCACCGTCAGCCGCTCCTGGACCTGCAGCCGTCGCGCGAAGCACTCCACCACGCGGGCAATCTTCGAGAGCCCCGTGATGTAGCCGTTGGGGATGTAGGCCACGTGCGCGCGGCCGTAGAAGGGGAGCATGTGGTGCTCGCAGAGCGAATAGAGCTCGATATCCTTGACCAGCACCATCTGCTTGTACTCCTCGCGGAAGGTGGCCGAACGGATAATCTCCAGCGGGTCGGCCTCGTAGCCCTGCGTGAGGAACGACATCGCCTTGGCCACCCGTTCGGGGGTCATGACGAGTCCTTCGCGCGCCGGGTCCTCGCCCAGCAGGCGCAGAATCTCGGCATAGTGGTGTTTGAGCTGCTCGAGCCGTTCGGCGTCGTAGCGCTCCTGCTTCAGATACCGTTTCTCTTCCATGTCTTCTTCTCTCTTACGTACTTACGTACGTGCGTGTGCCGCCGCCGCCGCGCCTCAGGGGCGCGAAGGGGGCGCTAAGATACCCTATTTTTCGATGGAATGCAAGTAGTCGGCCAGTTTGCGGACCGCGCGGGCGCGGTGCGAGACGGCGTTCTTCTGCTCGGTGGTCATCTGGGCGAAGGTGCGGTCGTAGCCGTCGGGGATGAAGAGCGGGTCGTAGCCGAACCCCTCGCTCCCCTGCTCGTGGTCGATGATGCGCCCCTGGACCACCCCCTCGAAGAGGTGCTCCTCGCCGCCGAGGAGCAGCGAGATGACCGTGCGGAAGCGCGCCCGGCGGTTCGTCTGCCCCTCGAGGTTGCGGAGCAGCAGGCGGTTGTTGGCCGCGAAGTCGTGGCCGTCGGTGGCGTAGCGCGCCGAGTGGACCCCCGGGGCGCCCCCCAGCGCCTCGACCTCGAGCCCCGTGTCGTCGGCAAAGCAGTCGAGGCCCGTGCGTGCGTGGAGGTAGTGGGCCTTCTGCGAGGCGTTGCCCTCGAGCGTCGGCTGCTCCTCGGGAATCTCCTCGTCAACGCCGCAGCCGTGCGGCGTCACAAGCTCGAACGTGGGGCCCAGGACGGCCTGCACCTCCTTGAGCTTGTGGGCATTGTTGGTTGCAAAGAGTATTTTCATCGCTGTCAGTGGTTCGGGGTACAAAGGTAACTATTTTTCGGCAAATTCGGCCTCGTAGCGGCGGCGGAAGATGTACTCCAGCTCGCGCATGGCGCGCGGGAACTCCGCACGGTCGTAGCGGGCGGCGACCGTCGCCCCGTCGAGGACGTAGAGGTCGTCGCAGAGCTCCGCGAGCGGCTCCATCAGGTGGGAGGTGACCAGAAGCGTGGCCCCCTCGGCGCGGCGCCGCGCGAGCAGCTGCCGGGCGGCGTAGAGGCTCTCCATGTCGAGCCCGTTGAAGGGTTCGTCGAGCAGCACCACCTCCTTGCGCTGCATGAGCACCGAGGCGAGGGCCAGCTTGCGCTTCATGCCGGTCGACAACCGTTCGACGGGCTCGTCGGCCGGCAGGGCGAAGAGGCGGATGTAGGGCTCGGGGTCCGACGAGGGGTGGTAGTGGGCCGTCAGCTCCAGCAGGTCGCGGCCGGTCATCCCCTCGTAGAGGGGCACCTCGGTCTCGAGCAGCACCATTTCGCGGCGGTTGAGCGGGCGGCCGTTGCGGCTCACGGAGCCCGACGCGGGGCGCAGCAGCCCGTAGAGGGTGCGCAGCAGCGTGGTCTTGCCGGCGCCGTTGATGCCGGCGATGCCGTGGATGGCACCCTGGGTGAGGTGCATGTTGAGGCCGCGGAGGATGTCGCGTCCGCCGAGGCGTACGGTGAGGTTATCGACTGTAATCATGGAGGTAACGGTTGAGGTTGCGCTCGGCGCGCAGGCCGTAGCGGACAAGCAGCACGAGCGAGACGGGCAGCAGCGGCGGCAGCAGGAAGCCGATGAGGCCGAAGAGCATGACCGTCGAGGCGACGGGGCGCGGCTCGTCGGGGTCGTAGAGGGCGTATTTGGCCAGCACGGCGTAGAGCAGCACGAGCGTCGAGAAGGGGAGCCAGAGGGCTGCGACCCAGGCTGCGCGGGGGTGCAGGAGTGCGGCGGCGAGGGCGAAGGGGGCCGTGGCGAGGAGGTAGTTGCGCAGCGCCTCGAAGACCTTGCGGGCCAGCAGGCGGCCGCTCTCCAGCTCGGGGAGGAGCAGCAGGGCGAGGGGTTCGTTGCGGGTGTAGCACTCGACGGCGGCCAGTGCCGTGAAGCCCAGGTAGATGAAGCTCCAGTAGGGGACGGCGGCCAGAAGGAGCGCCCCGAGGGCCAGCAGGAGCGTGGCGATGCGGTGGCGGCGCAGCGTGGCGCACCACTCGGGCGACCAGCCGAGCCAGCCGATGCGCAGCAGGCTGCGGTGGCGCAGGGCGGCGCCGCGGCGGGGAAGCAGGGCGGCCGTCGGTGCGGCGGCCTGGAGAACCAGGGCGTGCCAGGGGTGGCCGGCGGCGAGGAGCAGCAGCGAGGCGGGCAGCAGCAGCAGGTGGCAGTCGTACCACGCCCCGAGGCGCGGGCGGCGCAGCAGGAGGTTCATCAGCAGCGTGTCGCGGCGCGTGAGCTGGAAGCGCACCACAAGGGCGGCGGCGATGAGGGCGGCCCAGAGGGGGTGTGCGGCGGCTACGGCGAAGAAGAGGGCGGCGATGCCCGCCGCGAAGAGGAGCACCACCGGGAGGAACCACCCCACGCTGCGGAGCCAGCGTGCGGCCAGCCGCAGCCGAAGCCTGCCGAGCGAGAGGTCGGAGCGGAAGAGGGGCGTGTCGGGCGTTGCGGGGGTTGCCGGAGCTGGGGGCGCTGCGGGCGCTGCGGGCGCTGCGGGGTTGGAGGGCGCTGCCGGGTCCGAAGGCGCCGCCGGGACCGGGGAGTTGGCCGGAGCGGAAGCGCTGGCCGGGGCATTTGCAGCCGGGGCTGTCTCCCGGGTAGCCGGGGCGGCGGATTTAACGCTCGGTGCCGAGGTGTTTGCGGCCGGGGCTGTTTCCCGGGCGGACAGGGCCGGGGCGGACGGTCGGATGGTCGGGGTCGGTTCCTGGGCGGCGGATTTGGCGGCCGGGGCCGGTGTCGGTTCCGTTTCCGGGGCGGCGGCGGATATGTCGGGCGTGGGGCTCTTCATGGCTTACTTGACCACTTCGAGCTGCTCGAGGCGGTGGTCCACCACAATCTTGTCGATGATGGTCTTCACCAGAATGTCCATCTCCGACCCCTCCGTATAGTCGGCCGGGCAGACGTGGCTCACGCGGTTGTCGTGGATGAGCGAGCCCAGCTCGCGCCGCGCGCCCTTCTGCTCGGGGTTGTAGACCGCAATGGAGTGGCCCCCCGAGCTCTTGACCAGCCGCATGCAGGGGATGTCGGTGGTGCCGTCGCCCACGTATATCATCCGCTTGAAGGGGACCGGACGCTCGTTCTCGGGGATGTAGCGGTTGACCAGCTTCGAGTCGAAGACCGACTCGACCCCCTTGTTGATTTTGAAGATGAACTGCGTCTTGTTGGTATAGTTGACCGCCACGGCGGGCCAGTAGGCGATGCCGTCGACGTCGTAGAGGAACGAGCAGGCGTAGATTTTGCGGAACTCGTGGGCGATTTCCGTCCCCTCGATAATCTCCTTGAGCCCCGAGGAGTTGATGTAGTGGAGGATGCGCACGCCGTGCCGCTCGCCGTAGCGGTTGATGCGGCCGAACCAGTCGCGCACGCCCGGATAGAGCGAGACGCGCCGCCCCGACTCCTGGAAGGCCTCGCGGCGCAGCGAGAGCCCCTTGGACTTCGCCTCCTGAATCATGCGGGCCATGTAGGTGAGCACCATGTCGGCATCCTGCTCCTCGGCCAGCGAGTTGGCCTCCGACCAGAACTCCTTGTTGCTCTTGCCCACGGCCGGGATGAAGTCATACTCTTGCATGTTGCCGGGCGAGAGCGTGCCGTCGAAATCGTAAATCAGGGCAATGGTGATGCTTTTCTGTTCCATGGCTGCATGTGTTTTGGGTGCGGGCGCCGGGTGGCTCCTTCCGGGCTCCTCCGGTTCTCTTTACGGGCTTTTCCAGTGCCGGCTTGGGCTTTTCCAGTGCCGGCCCGGGCATTTCCGGTGCTCCGTTTGGGCTCCTCCGGTGTCCTTTGCGGGTCCTTTCGGTTGTCGGCCCGGGCGTCGGGACCCCGGCAGGGCGCACGTACAATGTCCAAATATACGGAAAAAATCGCTACATTTGTGTGAACGAACCCGTAAAAGAGAACAGATACCATGGAATTCAAGACTTTGCTCGAAAAACGCCGCAGCGTGCGCAAGTTCGCGCCCACGGCCGTGCCCTCCGAGGTGGTCGACCGGCTGCTTGCCGAGACCCTCGGAGCCCCCTCGTCGCGCAATTCGCGCTCGACGCGGCTGCTCGTGGTCGACGACCCCGAGGTGGTGGCCCGCATGGCCTCGATGCGCGACTACGGCTCGGCCTTCATGAAGGGGGCGCCGCTGGCCATCGTCGTGCTGGGCGACACGGCCTGCAGCGACCTGTGGCGCATCAATGCCGCCATCTCGGCGACGGTGCTCCACCTGGCCTGCGTCGACGAGGGGCTCGCCTCGTGCTGGGTCCACATCGACGGACGTCCCCGCCTCAAGGCGGAGCCTCAGGGGGAGTCGGCGGCCGACTATCTGCGGACGTTCCTCCCCATTCCCGAGGGGTGCGAACCGCTCTGCGCGCTGGCCATCGGCTATTCGGACTTCGTGCCGGCGCCGCTGCCCGAGGCTGACGACAGCAAGCGCATCATCCGCCTCTGAGCCGGAGCGGCCGGGGTGGCCGGGGCGGCCCGGGGACGCTGCGTTGAGGAGCTGCCGGAAGACCGGGACGGCGTTGTATTGCCCGGCCGTGCGCTTCGGGCGCCTGACGGGATACTCCCCTGCCGGTACGCACGGGCGGCATCTATTATCGAAAACGGGAGCCGACCTCACCATGAGGTCGGCTCCCGTTTTGTCCGCTTCTGTCGGAGGCTCCGGCGGCGCTCTCCCCTATCGGTTGAGCACCGGCTTGATGTCCTTGATGCGCAGCTGCGTGGTGACGTTGCCCCGGTAGTGGTTCTCGACAATCTGGTAGCAGACGTCGATGGGACGCCCCGAACGGCACCACTCGTAGTGCGTCGGCTGCTGGAAGGCGATGGTCTGCATCGTCGTGTTGGGCTTCTGCCGCTGCATGAGGTCCATGCGCAGGTGCTCGCAGTCCATCCCCACCAGCTTCACCTCGCCGTGGTTGATGACCCCGTAGGTGACGAAGACCGGCGCCGTGTTGCCCGGCCCGAAGGGCTGGAAGCGGTTGAGCGCCGCACGGAACGCCGGCGTGATGTCCGAGAAGAGCAGCTCGCTGTCGATGTCCACCTGGGGGACGAGCATCTGCGGGTCGATGTTCTCCTCGACGAAGGCGTTGAACCGCCGCGTGAACTCCTCGACATTCTCGGGCTTCATCGTGAGCCCCGCGGCGTAGGTGTGGCCGCCGAAGTTCTCCAGCAGGTCCGAGCACGACTCGACCGCCTGGTAGAGGTCGAAGCCCGGCACCGAACGGGCCGAACCCGTCACGAAGCCGTTGCTCATCGTCAGCACCACCGTCGGGCGGTAGTAGGTCTCAATCAGCCGCGAGGCGACGATGCCCACGATGCCCTTCATCCACTTGGGGTTGTAGATGACGGTGCTCTTGCGCGCCTTGAGCTCGGGGTTGCGCTCGATGTAGTCGTGCGCCTCCTGCGTCACCGAGCGGTCAATCGACTTGCGGTCCTGGTTGTAGGCGTCGATGACGTTGCCGAACTCCTGGGCCACCCGCTCGTTGCCCTCGATGAGCAGCTCGACGGCGGCATGGCCCCCCGAGGGCGAGGCGTTCTCGTCGTTCTCGTCCATGCGCATGCGCCCGGCGGCGTTGATGCGCGGCCCGATTTTGAAGACGATGTCGTCGATGGTGATGTTGTGCTTGTCCAGGCCGCAGATTTTGATAATCGAGAGCAGCCCCTTCGACGGTTCGCGGTTGAGGTTGATGAGCCCGTAGTGGGCCAGAATGCGGTTCTCCCCCACCAGCGGCACGATGTCCGAGGCGATGCTCACCACCAGCAGGTCCATCAGCGGACGAATCTGCTCGAAGGGCATGTGGTTCTTCTGGGCATAGGCCTGAACCAGCTTGAAGCCCACCCCGCAGCCCGACAGCTCGTCGAAGGGGTAGGTGCAGTCGACCCGCTTGGGGTCCAGTACAGCCACGGCCTGCGGTATTTCGTCGGCCGGGAGATGGTGGTCGCAGATGATGAAATCCACGCCTTTCTGCTTCGCATAGACTACTTTTTCCGTGGCTTTGATGCCACAGTCCAACGCGATGATGAGTCCTACGCCCTTGCGGGCCGCATGGTCGATTCCCTTGATGGATATGCCGTAGCCTTCGGTATACCGGTCGGGAATGTAGAACGTCAGGTTCTTGTGTCCGATGTGGCGGAGGAACTTGTAGACCAGCGCCACGGCCGTGCAGCCGTCGACGTCGTAGTCGCCGTAGACCATGATTTTCTCATGGTTGCGGACGGCCTGCTCGACGCGCGCGACCGCCTTGTCCATGTCCTTCATCAGGAAGGGGTCATGGAGGTCGGCCAGGCTCGGTTTGAAGAACTTCTCAGCCTTCTCAAGTGTGTCTATGCCTCTCTGTACGAGTAGATTCGCCAGCACGGGAGAGAGCTTCAGCGCCGATGCGAGCATCGCTACCGTCGCGGGGTCTCCCTGCGGTTTCACTACCCATCGTTTTTCCATGGGCATACGTTCTGTTATTTATATATTTCAACATTCAATATCTCACTTAAGCTCTTCGCGACGAGGGCTTTGACCTCCTCCATCGCAATCGTGCGGCCGGTTTCGCGCTCGAGCGACGTGGCGCCCCGGTCGCGGAATCCGCACGGATTGATGCGCTCGAACCACCTCAGGTCGGTCGATACGTTGAGCGCGAAGCCGTGCATGGTTATATAACGGGACGAGCGCACTCCTATTGCGCAGAGCTTGCGCGTCGGGCCGTCGGCCGCCGTGCCGATGCACCGGGCGGCTCCCTCCGCTGCGTCCTCTTTTGCGGTTGCTGCGTCCTCCGTTGCGGTTGCTGCGCCTTCGGTTGTTGTTGCTGCGGCCTCCGTTGCTGTTGCGGCTGCCGGGGCGGCTCCGTAGTCGGTGCCGGCTCCGAGCCAGACGCCCGAAGCGCCGGCGATGCGACCCGTGCGGAGGCCGTAGTGCGCCGCCACGCGGATGACGCACTCCTCGAGCGCCTCGATGTAGGCGCGCAGCCCGATGCCCAGCCGCTCGAGGTCGAGAATCGGATAGACGACCAGCTGCCCCGGACCGTGGAAGGTGATGTCGCCTCCGCGGTCGATGTGGTAGAACTGCGCCCCGAGCCGCTCGAGCATTTCGCGCCCGACGAGCAGGTTCTCGGCATGGCCGCTCTTGCCCAGCGTATAGACCGGCGGATGCTCGACCAGCAGCAGCGTGCCGACATCCTCTGCGTCAGCCTCGACTGCTTTGGCGGCCCCGGCCTGCGGCTTTGTTGCGGCAGCTCCGGCCAGCGATTCCGCTCCGGCCTCTTCTGCGGCCCCGGCATGCTGCCCTTCGGCTGCTTTGGCCTGTTCTGCTGCCGCGGCGTGCTGCCCTTCTGCGGCTTTGGCCTGTTCGGCTGCCGCGGCGCTGCGGGCTGCACCCTTTGCTGCGAGCAGGGCGTCGAAGAACTGCCGCTGGAGGTCCCAGCAGCGGCCGTAGTCCATCGACCCGAGGTCGCGCAAACGGAGTCTCATCGCTACAAACTTTTCACACTGCGGAGTGCCTCCTCAGCCAGATACGACGACCGCACCAACGGCGCGCTCGCGCAGTAGCTGAATCCCATCTCCAGCGCTTGAAGTCTGTACCATTCGAATTTTTGGGGAGTTACGTACGCCGCTACGGGGTAATGCTCCAGCGTCGGTCGAAGGTACTGACCAAGCGTTACAATCTTCACACCCACATCGCGCAAATCGCGCAGGGTCTGCAATACTTCACCATCGCTCTCGCCAAGTCCTACCATCAGTCCGCTCTTGGTCGTGGCCCCCTGCCGGGCAAGGATGCGCAACGTTTCGAGGCTCGTACGGTAACGGGCCCGCGAGCGTACGACGGGAGTAAGTCGTTCGACGGTTTCGATGTTGTGCCCGATGATGTCGGGCCCGGATGCGACGATGGTGGCCAGATGTTCGGCCTGCGCATCCAAATCGGGAATAAGGAGCTCAATTGCGGCGCCGGGCACCTCCTTGCGGATGGCCTCGACGGTGCGGGCCCAGTGTTGGGCTCCGCCGTCCGGCAGGTCGTCCCGTGTGACGGAGGTAACGACGACATACCTCAGCTGCATGAGCCGCACGCTCTCCGCAACCTGCTGCGGTTCGGAGGGGTCGGGCGGTGCCGGATGTCCGGTCCGGGTGGCGCAGAAACGGCAGCCCCGCGTGCAGATGTCGCCCAGAATCATGAAGGTAGCCGTACGACGGCTCCAGCACTCGGCCTTGTTGGGGCAGAGTCCGCTGCTGCAAATCGTATGCAGTCCATGTTCCCGGACGATGCGCTGCACTTCGGCGTATTGGGCCGTGCGGTGAAGGCGAATCTTCAGCCAATCGGGTTTTTTCAGCACATCGACCTTGTTGTCATACAACTTCGGCATTTAAGTTCATTATTTTCCAATTGATGCAAAAATAAAAAAATAATCCATGAAAAGCAACAGAACGGCGGTGAAAGCGCTGCGTTCGGGGTGCGGAAAGTGTTCGGAAAGGGGCTTGGGGCCTTGTGCAGACGGGATTGCGGCGGCGAAAAAAAAGATGGAGGCCCGGGGTCCGGGCGGGCGGCGGAGGGTCATTCGGGCGGATTGCCGCGGGGACTTGGGACGGACTGTTGCGGGAACTTGTGCCGGGTTGCCGCGGGGGCTTCCGAGCGGTGGCGGCGCGGTGTTAACGGGACGCGTGTTGCGTTTGCGGGGTCCGGGCGGGTGAAAAATGGGAACCGGGGTGTGAATCAGCTTTCAGCGGCAGGCAGCCGCGGGCCCGGGGATGTTTCCGGACGGCGGGTCTCCGGGATTGCGCGGTTGGGGTGGCTTGAGGGAAAAGGCGGCGCGGAATGAAGGGGCCGGCAGGAGCGGTCGGTTCGGCCGGAACAGCCGGAACAATCGGCGCGGTTGCTCCTTTGCGGGCCCAGGGCGGGGTGTTTCCGGGCGGCAGCTGAGTGAGGATGTTTCCGGGTGGCAGCGAAGCGGGGCGCCGGGTCTTCTGTGCGGATGTCCGCTGCGGAACGCAGAGCGGGCCAGCGGCGCGGTTGTGCCCTCCTCCTCCGCCGGGCTCTGGGCGGATGCTCGGAACCGGTACGTGCCGGGGCTGCGGGAACCGGGCGGCTTCGGAACCGATGACGTGTGTCGTCTGCCGGGGCAGCGGTCGGGCCGGAGTTGGGGTCGAGGAGGTGTGTTGTGTCGGGGTCGGCGGGGGCGTGTTGGGGCTGATGGGGTCGTGCCGCTATTGCGGGGTGTCGGACGGATTTGATGGGTGCGGAGGGTTGCAAAAAGGTTTGTGCCGACGAAACGGCGACTCTTTTCGTTTGGTGCATCGGACCGATTCCGTTCCTGCGGTCAGGGCACAAAAAAAGGGGACCGCGTATACCTGCCGGTATCGGGGCCCCTCTGGTTAGGTTAGTTAGGTTAATGAGAAGCGGGAGATTCCCACGTTGTGATACACAAAGGTAAATCGATTTTTAGCGAAATCCAAATATTTTTCTTACAAAATTTACAATTTCCTCCCCTTGGATGCGATGATTTATAATTGAAATTTTTTAATTAGTGCAAAATTTGTAATTTTTTCAACTAATTCCGAACTCCGTTCTCAGCTCTTTGCAACGGGGCGAATCGCCGCTGTGCGGTCTGGGGCGGGGTTTTTCGGCCGTTTGGAAGGGACGAATCCGAGGGCGGGTGAGGCCGATTTGTTGCGTGCGGTTCGGGTTTCCGTTCCGCTTCGCTTCGGCAGCGGGATGGCCGATAGGGAGCTGGAGGGGTGAGGGAAGCGGCGGCCGGGGCTGGCGGTCGGTGGTATGGGCGCGGACGGGCGCGACAGTCTGGTGTCAGGCTGAGACCGGCGGGATGGAGGACAAACGAAACGGAGCTCCGGGGCCGGTGAGGCTTCGGGGCTCCGTCTTCGGAGGCATTTCCCGGTCTGGAGCGGGATGTGGGTTTCGGCCGTTCGTCCCGGCAGGAGCAGGGCCGGTGTGGACAAGGTACCGGGCTCTCCGCCGGCACGCCGTCCTGTCGTCCCGCCGTGCTGCCGTCCCGTCGTGCCGTCCGACCGTTTTCTTCGCTCCGCTTCCTCGGTGCGTGTCGTTCCGGCGTGAGCCTTGGCGGCGGGCGGACCTCAGGTCGTGGCAACTTCGGCCGGCTCCAGAGTGGCGGGCTGAGGCTGTTTGCGGGCCGGAGTCTTGCGCAACACTTTTCGCAGCATCGTTCCGGCGTGAGCCTTGGCGGCGGGCGGACCTCAGGTCGTGGCAACTTCGGCCGGCTCCGGAGCGGCGGGCTGAGGCTGTTTGCGGGCCGGAGTCTCGTGCGGCGCCTCACGGGGCGGCGTTCCGGCAGCGCCCGGCCGTGCGGAGAGCGCCTCCTCCGGCTGCGTGCGGGGCAGGCTGTCCCCCTCGGCGGCGCGGAGGTGGCGGCTGCGGTAGGCTGCCGGCGTCATGCGGTACTCCTTCTTGAAGAGCTTGATGAAGTGCGACGTGTTGGGGAAGGTGCACTCCACGCCTATCTCCGAGATGGACTTCGAGGTCGAGATAAGCAGCAGCCGCGAGTGCATCAGCCTCTGGCGGATGTACCACTTGTGGGGCGGCATCTCGAAGTGGCGCCGGAACTCCTTCTTGAACGAGGTGAGCGAGCGGTTGGTCAGCCGCGCCAGCTCCTCGATGGAGATATCCTTGAAGATGTGGTTGTAGACCGTCTGTTCGAAGTTCTCCTTGGCCGTGTCGATGTTGCTCAGCAGCTTGCTCTTGATGCAGCAGTCCTCGTGCGAGGCAATGAGGTAAATCAGCTCCGTCATCTTGATGCTCTCGGCGGTCTCGTCCTGCAGGAAGCTCTCGTCGCGCAGGTAGTTGTTCGTGTTGACGAAAAAGTTGCGCAGCGAGCTCCATGCGGGCATGGCGACGTGGGTGCGGTTGTGGCAGTTTTCGCACGAATGGTCGTTCGAGATGTTGAGTCCGTAGGTGATGTTCAGGTGGAGCAGGATGCGCTGCAGGTCGGCGGGCGTGTAGTAGAAGAGCACCTGCTCGAAGGGCTGGCCGTTTTCGGGGACGTTCTCCACGTAGTGGTGGCCGAGCCCCAGGTAGAAGACGTCGCCGCGGTTGAAGGCCTGGCGTTTGTCGCCGTCGTAGACATACTTCGTGCCGCGCAGGATATAGCCTATGGCGTAGCGTGAGAGGGCCAGCGACTGGATGCCGTTGTGAAGCGTTTCGACATACTTCACAATCATCGGCTGTTGGGCCGAGGGAGTTGTAGAATTCTTCATGCAGTAATTGTGTTTTTGGTTTCGGTGAACAGGAAGTTGCGTCTAGGTGTTCACCTCCAAATATACAATATAATATTTAATAAATAAAATAATAAATACCCTATTTGTGTCATAATGGGGCGAATAGGACCGAACGAGGTGCGAGGGGGTCCGAATCGGGTATCGGCGTAGCGGCGCAGGCGCTTGTGCAGGGCTCTGCGTGATGCTTTGTACGGGGTTCTGCGCGAGGCTGTGCGGGGGTATGCAGGGGTATGCGGAGGCGTCGAGTGTGTTGGAACAGGGCGGGTTGCGGGACGACTGCGGGGGGAGTGTTGCGGGGGGGGGAGTGTTGCGGCGGGAGGGCTATCGGGATGGAGGGCGGACGGGGTGGCGGGACGAAGGGGTGCGGGGGTGGTTGTGGTGAGTTGCGGATGGTCTCTTGCGCGGTTGCTGCGGGACTGCTGCGGTAGGCTGGCCGGTTGTGGAGGCAGTTGGGTGCAGGCCGGGGCGGCGGTTGCGGGGACTTGCTGCGGGAGTGGTTGCTTCGGGGGAAGGAATGCTTCGGGGGGAGGAATGCGTGGGGATTGCCGGTTTTGTTGCGGTATGGGGCGGCGGATGGATGTGGAGGAGTTGACCGGAAGGCGGGGTTTCTGTCCCCGGGGCGGGCTATCGGGATGGAAAGCAGACGGGGCACAGCGGCGGAAAGGGCGGTCGTAATGAAGGGGCGCGGGAGTGGACGTGGAGGCTGTCGGGAGCCGACAGCGGGGATAGCAGTGTGGATGGTTTGAGGAGTGTCCCGGGGCAGGGCGACAGTGGGGTCGTGCGGCCCTTTGCCGCGCGTTATGACCGGTTCTTTTTGTTGGGAGGAAGACCCTTTGCGGCGGTGTCCCCTTTTATCGGGAGTGGACCTTTGCAGCGATGTTGGCAAGCCTTTTTGGGGCTGAACAATCCTTTGCCGCGGTGCGGTGCAGGTTTTTCCCGGACCGGAGGGGATGTGCTGTGGCGAGGGCCTCGTTACCGGAGTGCGGCGGTGAGCTGCGCCCAGAGGTAGGGGGCTGCAAGCGCCCAGACGAGCAGCAGCGTGTAGAGGGCCAGCGAGAGGGCGTAGTGCATCCGTACGAGCAGGAAGGGGGACAGCAGCGCCGTGGGGAGTGCGCAGAGCAGCAGCGCCACGGAGGTGGCGCAGGGGAGCAGCGCGACGGCGACGGTGAGCAGCAGCATGCAGCCCGCCAGCGCGAGGATGCCGCGCGCCTTGAAGCCGACCGAGTAGACGCTGTTGAGGTAGGCGGCCAGCGAGGCGATGTCGAGCAGCAGCAGCGCTCCGGGCAGCAGCAGCGCGGGCCAGGGAAGGTTCCAGAGGTGCATGCCGTCGTTGTGGGTGAAGAGCTCGACGGCCTGCTGCAGCGGAGCGTCGAACGGCGCGCCCGTGGCCCAGTTGAGGTAGCAGGCCGTCAGCAGCGGCAGCAGCATGCCCGCGAGGGTGACGGTCAGCTCGCGCAGCGTCCGTTTGAGCAGCACGACGGCGGCCGGCAGCAGCAGCATCAGCGGTGCGGCGGGCAGGTAGACGAGCGGAACGAGCCCCAGATAGAGCCCTGCGCGGAAGATGTTGTCGAAGGCGTAGCCGTTGCGGAACGAACGGCAGAAGTTGTGGGTCGAGAGGGCGAGCAGCAGCAGCGTGACTGCGCCGACGAGCCCGGCGGCGGGCCAGGCGCAGGCGGCGGCGATGCCGAAGAGGGGAATGGCCACGCAGCTGTTGGTTGCGTAGAGTCCGTAGCGGACGGTGATGCGCCCCGTGAGCAGTCCGGCCCAGAGCAGCAGCACGAAGCTCATGACGCGGCTCCATACGGGGGCGCTCTGCTCGAAGTCGAGCAGCCAGCCGTCGAGCTGCGAGAGGGGCGCAACGGCCTCCGGCGCAGCCGTGGGGGCGACGCTGGCGACGCCGGCTACAAGCAGCAGCGTCACGAATGCCGGAATAATCGGCTGTCTTGCTATGTCGAAGTTCATTGCCTGTGCTTTGTGGGGCCACCGGTGGCCGGCGGCTTCCGGGGTTCGGTTTGGCCGGTTTCCGGAGTTCAGTTTGGCCGGTTTCCGGGGGAGCGGTTTGGCTCGTTTCCGGGGGCCGGGGAGTGGGTCGCTCCGGGCGGGTCCAGCTTGCTCCGGGCGTCTTGCCTCCTTCGATTCGGGCCCGGGGTGGAACCTTATCCGTCGGTTCTGGCGGCTCCGGCTGCGCCGGAGGTCCCGCTTGTTCGGGTCGTTCCGGTTGCCTGTCGGGGTTCAGTCCGCCGGGCACCCGGCTACCTGTTCCGGGCCCTGTTTGTCTCCCGGTCCGCGATTCCGGAGGTCTGTCTGCCTCCCGGTTCGCAATTCCCGGGGCTGACTCGCTTCCGGCTCTCCGCTCTGCGGTTTCGCCTCGACAAAAGTAGCGAAAAAGCCTGAACGGGCCTAAATTATTCGTAACTTTGTTCCCGTCATGCTGGAGACCTCTTTCCAATACGAACTTCCTGAGGCGGGGTGCGACGAGGCGGGGCGCGGATGTCTGGCCGGGGCAGTCTTTGCCGCGGCGGTCATCCTCCCGCCCGACTTCCACCATCCGCTGCTCAACGACTCGAAACAGATGAGCGAGCGCAACCGCGACCGGCTGCGTCCCATCATCGAGCAGGAGGCCGTGGCGTGGGCTGTCGAGGCGGTCTCGCCGGAGCGTATCGACGAAATCAACATCCTCAAGGCCTCGTTCGAGGGGATGTCGCTCGCCGTCGGGCGGCTCGGCGTGCGGCCCGGCTTTCTGGCCATCGACGGCAACCGCTTCTACACCTCGCTCGACATCCCCTACCGCTGCATCGTCAAGGGTGACGGCAAGTATGCCGACATTGCGGCGGCCTCGGTGCTGGCCAAGACCCACCGCGACGAGTACATGCGCCGTCTGGCGGAGGAGTATCCGCAGTACGGGTGGGAGCGCAACAAGGGCTACCCCACGCGCGAGCACCGGCTGGCTATCCGCCGTTACGGGCTGACGCCCTATCACCGTCTCTCGTTCATTCACGACAACGACCAGCTGGAGTTTTCTTTCTGATTCTGGCCGGCCGGGGTTTTTCGGGGAGGAGCCGGGGTTTTTCGGGGAGGAGCCGGGGTTTTTCGGGGAGGAGCCGGGGTTTTTCGGGGAGGAGCCGGGGTTTTCCGGGTGAGCCGGGTTTTTTAAGGGGAGCCGGGTTTTCCGGGTAAGTCGTGGTTTTCGGGGAGTCCGTGGTTCTTGTTCCTTGGATGGGCGGTTCTGCTTTTTCCCGGTGTGCTGCATCGTCTCCCCTGCATCGTCTCTCCCCTGCATCGTCTCTCCCCTGCACTGTCTCCCCTACACCGCCTCTCCGCATTGTCTCTCCTGCACCTCTCCCCTCCTTTTTTGGGGGCTTTTCCCCTTTCGTGAATTCCTCTTCTCTTCCGGGCGGGGTGTCTTGTTGTCTGCGGCCCGACTCCGGGGCGCCCTCAGCGTGTGCGGGTGCGAGAGGAAGGAAGCATTCTCTTCCGCCCGCAAACGGGCGGAGGCCTGTCGTTATCTCCCTCCCCCGAGGCGGGAGGACCTGTTCCCTGCGCCGGCGGGTGGCCAATGCATCCCCTTCCCATGTCGGCGGGCACAAAAAAAGAGCGGACCTCGCTGTGAGGTCCGCTCTTCGCTTTGAGGGTCGACCCGGGATTAGTAACCCAGCGACTTGGAAGCCGCATAGGAAATTTTCAGGGCGTTGGCACGGCGAAGCTCCTGCTTTACGTCGGTCACGATACCCATCTTGGTCTTCTCGTCGGCCTTGAGGCAAATCGTCATCGAAGCACGGTCGGCCTCGTTGAGCTTGTCTCGCTCGGCGGCGACGAAGTCCAGAATGTCCTTGGTCGTCTTATAGGAGTCGTTCAGCTGGATGCGGGGCGCGGTTCCGAACTTCGCCTGCATGGCCAGCGTCGGCTGTCCGATGTGGATGTAGCTGACGAGCGATTTCTTCTCCAGCTTCTGCACCTCGGTTGCTTCCGGAAGCTTGTATCTTACAAGAAGTTCCTGTTCGCGCATGGTCGTCGAAACCATAAAGAAGAAGAGAATCATGAAGATTACGTCAGGAAGCGATGCGGTCGAGATAGGGGGCAAGGTCTTGTTGCCCTTCTTTTTCATTACTGCCATAGCTTACTTCTTTATGTTACGCGGTTCGGCCTCCGAAATCTTCAGAGGTATTGCTTTCGAGATGACGTCGCGCTGCCCCTGCGTCAGGTCGGCAAACTTGCTGCCGAACTTGCGCATCGAGACCTCGTCGCGGACCTCGTTGAAGGCGCGCGTGAGCTCGTTCTGAACCATGATGTACGACTGATAGCCGGTATCACGGGTCGTCTGCAGCGATACGACTCCCTGACTTACGGGGTAGGTCCACTTGCTGCCGTCGGGCAGGTCGAAGGTCTCATCCACCTTCTCCGGAAGATTTGCGTCCTCCATCGGGTTGAGGATGAACTCCTTCGTCTTGTCTTTGAGCTGATGGATATCAATAATCTCCTGGTTGCCCGACGTTCCTGCCATGATGTTGCCGCTGCCCGAGATGAGCACCAGGAAGAGGTTGCGCTCCTTGACCTTGATGTTCTCCTGTTGTACATCCTCGGGAGGCATCGGCGGAAGCATGCGCACCAGACCCGTGTCGGTGTTCATGGTAGTGGCCACCAGGAAGAATATCAGCAGCAGGAAGGCGATGTCCGCCTGCGAACCCGCATTGATATCCGGTGTTTTTCTCTTATCTATTGCCATTGTTCTCTGTTACTTGAAAGCTCTCCAAATTTCAGTAACAACGGTCGTCAGGAATGCAGCTGCGAAAGCGACATAGGTTACGATGATGCTCGTTTCGGTAATGACGGTTTCGCTGTGCCCGAAGAAGCCGTTGTTCTGAAGATCCACGATGTTGACCGTATGGCCAGCCGAATAGAAGTAGGCCACGCCAACGACTATGATTACCAGAGCCAGGGCCAGGATGGACCCCTTGATGCCTGCCGGGTTCTTGATCATCCCGAAGATGGCGCAGAAAAGTGCCGATGCAAGCGCGAACACGAACAGGGCGTAGCCCCATATCAGGTTGACGCTGATTGCATCTTCCGATCCTCCGGTCGCAATCGCGTAGACCAGAAGAGCAACCGTGATGACCATCAGAACGCTCAGCAATATGTTAAATGCCTTTTTCATATTTGCTTTTGGTTTTTCTGCGTTCGATTATTTCTTGCTGTAAGCAGTCAGGATATCCATCAGCGTGATGGACGAGTCTTCCATTGCGTTTACCAGAGAGTCAATCTTCGATACGATGTAGTTGTAGAACAGCTGGAGAATAACGGCTGCGATAAGACCCATCAGGGTGGTCAGAAGGGCGACCTTGATACCACCGGCTACCAGCGTCGGGCTGATATCACCTGCTGCCTGAATCTGGTCGAATGCGTCAATCATGCCGACAACCGTACCCATGAATCCCAACATAGGCGAAAGGGCGATGAACAGGCCAATCCACGACAGACCCGACTCCATCTGGCCCGTCTGTACCGAACCGTACGATACAACCGACTTCTCAACGGCGTCGAGACCCTGGTTGTAGCGGTCCAGACCCTGGTAGTAAATCGATGCGATGGGACCGCGCATGTTGCGGCAAACATCCTTGGCTGCCTCGATGCCGCCCTTCTTCAGAGCCTCCTCAACGGCTGCGATGAGCTTCTTCGAGTTGATGGTCGACAGCGACAGGAAGAGAATGCGCTCGATGGCTACTGCAAGACCGAATACAAGGCAGAGCAGAATCGGGAGCATCCACATCCAACCGCCCTCGAGGAACTTCTGCATCAGAATGTGGTGCATGCTCTCGCCGGCGATTTCGGTCTCGGCGGCTACTACGTCCTCGGCTACCGGGGTTTCCTCGGCTACCGTGGCCTCTTCGGTTGCCGGAGCAGCAGCGGCCTCGGCCTCCTGCGCAAACGCGTTAACAGTACCCAGCGAGAACAAGGCAACTGACAGAATCAAAAAAAGTTTTTTCATAGTTGTGTTAGATAAAATTAATTTGATTAGTTGAATTTGTAATCGTTTGTGGTTTTGTTTTAAAGTTTGTTTCTTCCTTTTCTGTTCCGTTGCCTGCCGCCGCCTCCCTCCATGCGGAGCCGGGTGCGGTGTCGGCGGATTACGGTTCCGTTAAATTTTTCCTGAAGTCCAAAAAAATCGAAAAAATATCGTTTTTCTCTCCTCCCGGCACGCTTTTTCGCCGCCGTTTTCTCCTTCGGAGGGTTTCCGAAGGCTCCGCGGGAGATGCGCTCCCGAGCGGGAAAAACGTCGCCGGAAAATTTGCAACTTCGTATCAATCAACTCGGTACCTTGCATCGCGGTCTGCTCCGACCCCGTTTCAGGGCTCCGAAAAGGCCGCTTTGCAGTGCGAAATATAGGAAAAATATTTAATCTGTGCAACGTCCTATCGGGTAAATTCGCCGTGGAGAGGGCGTTGCAGCAGTGCGCGGCTCTCCTCGTCCGGAAGCCCCTTGCCCAGCACGTACATCAGCTTGGTGACGGCCGCCTCGGTGGTCATGTCGTAGCCGCACAGCACGCCCGCCTTCTGCAGGCGCAGTCCCGTCTCGTAGAGCTCCATGGCGACCCGTCCGCCGCCGCACTGCGTGACGTTGAGCACCAGGATGCCGCGGGCGATGGCCTGCTCGATGAGGCGGATGAACCACTCGCTCGTGGGGGCGTTGCCCGCGCCGTAGGTCTCGAGCACCACGGCGCGGATGCCCTCGACCGAGAGGATGCCCTGCAGGATGCGGGCGTCGATGCCCGGGAAGAGCTTGACGATGACCACCCCGTCGTTGAGCGACGTGGCGATGCGCAGCTCGGGCGATGAGTCGGCGGGGTCGGGGTGGAGGATGGCGGCGTAGTTGTAGGTGATGTTGACCCCCACCTCGGCCAGCGGCGGGTAGTTGTAGGAGCGGAAAGCGTTGAGCGCCTCGGCGCTCCGCTTCGAGGTGCGGTTGGCGCGGAAGAGTCGGTTCTGGAAGTAGAGCGAGACCTCGGGCACCACGGGGCGGCTCCCCTGGCTGGCGCCGGCGATTTCGATGGCCGTGATGAGGTTCTCTCGGCCGTCGGTGCGCAGCACGCCGATGGGAATCTGGCTGCCGGTGAAGACCACCGGCTTGGAGAGGTTCTCGAGCATGAAGCTCAGCGCCGAGGCGGTGTAGGACATCGTGTCGGTGCCGTGCAGGACGACGAAGCCGTCGTAGCGGGCGTAGTTGTCGCGAATCAGGCGGGCGAGCGTCACCCAGTTGTCGGGCGAGACGTTCGAGGAGTCGATGACGGGGTTCATCGTCTCGACGTCGATGTCGACGTTGAGCCGCTTGAGCGAGGGGAACTCCTCGTAGATGCCGCTGAAGTCGAACGGGACGAGGGCGCCGGTGGCGGCGTCGGTCTTCATGCCGATGGTGCCGCCCGTGTAGATAATCAGGATGGATGCGCGCATAGCTTATGATTCGGTTTTTTCGTGTGGTCGGGTTTCGGGGGAGGCTGGGGCCGCGGCAGGTGCGGCCGCCGGGGAGGCGGAGGTTGCTGCGGTTGCTGCGGTTGCTGCGGAGGTTTTGCCGCGGTGTCGGGCGGCGTCGGAAGCCGAAGGGGCGGCGTCCGTTGGGGAGGCGTTGCTGCGGAGGGTTTCGGAGCGGTTGCCGGGCCGGGTTTCGGGCCGGTCGGGCTCTTTGCCGGCGGGCATCTCATTTCCGGGCGTCGGGTCGGCCGGTTCTTTGCGGGCGGCGGGCTCTCCGCTGCCGGGTGTCGGGTCGGCCGGTTCTTTGCGGGCGGCGGGCTCTCCGCCGTCGGGTGTCGGGTCGGCCGGTTCTTTGCGGGCGGCGGGCTCTCCGCCGTCGGGGGTCTGTTTGCCAGGGGCCTGTCCGTCGGGCGTCGGTTCGTCGAGCGCCTCCACCAGAAAGCTCACCGGGCGGAAGCCGTCGTTGCACGAGAGCATCGCCGAGGCGGGGTTCTTCATCCACCCGTCGTAGAGGCCCGTCGCCCCGTGGGCCAGCGCCATGACGAAGGGCGAGAGGCTCTGCCAGGCACTCTCGCACAGCCCCTCGGGGCGGCTTAGGCCGTCGCACTCGAAACACTGCCCCTCGCTGAGGTCGCAGGGGTGTTCGAGCGGGTTCTCGTAGCGCTCCATCAGGTCGCGGTAGCAGGCCTTGCGGATGACGGTGATGCGGATGCGTTTCATGATATCCGGTGCGTTGTCGTTCAGCTGTTTGCGGTTGTTCGGCCGACACCTTCCGAAGCGGGCGTTTTCATGGTGTCGGGGCCTTCGGTTGTAGCCTTTCCGGACCCCTCGGCTGCGGCCTTCCCGAGCTCCTCGGCTGCGGCCTTTCCGGGCACTTCCGCTGCTGCCCTTTCGGGCTCCTCGGCGGCCGGCAGCGCCCCGAGGCCGAACATCCGCTCGGCCGAGGCTGTCGTGCGGCGGGCCACCTCCTCGGGCGGGAGCCCCTTGAGGGCGGCCACCCGCTCGCAGACGAAGCGCACGTAGGCGGATTCGTTGCGCTCGCCGCGGTGGGGCACCGGGGTGAGGTAGGGGCAGTCGGTCTCGAGCACCAGGTCGTCGAGCTCCATTGCGGGGACGGAGGCGGCCACCTGGCTCCGCTTGAAGGTGACCACCCCGCCGATGCCGAAGAGCCAGTCGCCGCAGGCGCGGAGACGGGCGTAGCGCCCCTCATTCTCCGAGTAGGCGTGGAAGACGCCGCGCAGCGCGGCACCCTCGCTGCGGGCCCGGGCGCTCTCCTCCGCGATGATGCGCTCCATCTCGTCCCACGCCGCGCGGGTATGGATGGCCACGGGGAGCCCCCGCCGCCAGGCCATGCGCAGCTGTGCGGCGAAGGCCTCGCATTGCTCTGCCACGAAGTCGCGGCTCCAGTAGAAGTCGAGGCCGATTTCGCCCACGGCGCAGAATGCTCCGATACCCTCGGGAGGCGCGTCGAGCAGTCGCTCGACCAGCGCCAGCTCCTCGCGCCAGCGTGGGTTGTCGTTCACCGAGGTAGGGTGGAGCCCCATCATCGGGATGTAGCGCGCCGGGTCGCGGCGGCTGAGGGCGAAGAGGCGTTCGTGGCTTTCGGAGTCGATGGCCGGGAGCAGCAGCCGCTCCACCCCGGCCGCGGCGGCACGGGCGAGCGCCTCGTCGCGGTCGGCGTCGAACTCCGGTTCGTAGAGGTGCGAATGGGTGTCGATGAGTCTCATGGCAGTTTCATGTATCGGTTGCCGGGGAGCTGGCGGACGGCGCCGCTCAGCTCGAGCCCCACCAGCAGCGTGGCCAGCTCGCCCGGGTCGAGTCCGCTCAGCTCGCCGAGCGTCTCGAGCGAGAGGGGGTCGTCCGTGCGGAAGCAGCCCAGCAGCCCCCGTTCGTCGGGGGTCAGACGGCGGTCGCCCGGCGTCTCGGTGCGGGTGTCGCGCTGAGGTGCGGCGTTCTCCCACTGCAGCTCCGTGATGATGTCGTCGGCCGTGAGGACCATCTGAGCCTTCTGGTTGCGGATGAGGAAGTTGGTGCCGGCCGACATGCGGTCGGTGACCCGTCCCGGGAGGGCCATCACCGTGCGGTTGTAGCCGTCGGCGCAGTGGGCCGTGAAGAGCGAGCCGCCCGAGGCGGGCGATTCGACGACGAGCGTTCCGGCGCTCAGCGCCGCGATGATGCGGTTGCGCGCCAGGAAGAGGCTGCCGTTCTGCCGGGTCTGCGAGTGGAGCTCGGTGAGCAGCGCGCCGCTCTGCTCGAGGATGTCGCGTGCCAGTCCGGCGTGCTGCGTCGGGGTGACCCCGGGCAGCGGGTTGGCCACCACGGCGACGGTCGGCACCCGGCAGGCGAGGGCCGCGCGGTGTGCCGCGGCGTCGATGCCGAAGGCCAGGCCGCTGACGATGGAGAGCTCATCGACCCGCTCGGCGAGCCGTTCGATGAGGGCGTGGCACATCGTCTCGCCGTAGGGCGTAGCCGTGCGCGTGCCGACCACCGAGAGGCAGCGCATGTGGAGCGCCCGAAGTTCGCCCCGCAGGTAGATGACGTGGGGCGGGTCCGGAATATCGCGCAGCAGGGGCGGATATTCGGGGTCGGTCGAGGCGATGGGCCGTATGCCGTTGCGGCGGCAGTAGAGCAGCTCGCGCTCGGCGGCGGGGAAGCCCTTGCGCTGGAGGATGGCCCGCAGCGGCTCGGGACGCAGCCGTGCAGCGCCGGCCAGCTCGTCGTGCGAGGCGGCGAAGATGCGGCGGGCGTCGCCGAACACCTCGAGCAGGTGTGCGGCGCCCTTCACACCGATGCCGGGGGTCATCTGCAGGGCGATGTCTTCGAGTGTCATGGTCGCGGGGACTCTTTTGCGGGAGATAAAGGTAGTGATTTCCGGGCGAAGACGGATGGGTTGGAGGCGGAAAATGCGTAAAGTTGCGAATAAGTTTTGCAGATATCGGAAAAGTGTGTATATTTGCGAACCGAAACGACCCGGAGCCGCCCCGAGGGGAGCCCGAGCGATATCCGGAGGGGGCCTGAGAAGGAGCCAAGGGGCTGAGAAAGTCCCGGAGGTGCTGGAGAAGGTGCCTGGGGGCTTGAGAGGGTCCTGGAGGTGCTGGAGGGAAAAGCTGAAGGGGGCGTTTCGAGAAAGAAATGGTCTGATGGCCGAGTGGCTAGGCAAAGGTCTGCAAAACCTTGTACAGCGGTTCGAATCCGCTTCAGACCTCACAGAAACCGCGTTGTAGATAGCTGCAACGCGGTTTTCGTTTTGTTTTGTCATACATTTGTCATACGGGGCGGGCGGATGTTGCTTTTGAAGCTGTTTGCACCTACATCATGAATCGCTCCAACTTGTCTTTCCAACGCCGCCAGTCGGGCATTTCGGTTTCGAGCAGAGTAAAGAAGGCTGCGGTATGATCGGGATGCAGCAGATGACACATCTCATGCGTAATAACATACTCAATGCAGGGGCGCGGCGCCTTGATGAGTTCCGTATTCAGAATGATTTTCCCCTTGGGAGTGCAGCTGCCCCAACGGTTTTCCATCTCCTGAACATAGAGTGAGGTCGGAGCAACTCCGTACCGTGCAAATCGGGAAATGATAGGCTCCGCATACTCGGCAAACTTGAGTTTGGCATGTTCGCGGTACCAGGATTTCATCAACTCCCGGGCCTTGTCCGGAGAGGTGCATACCACTTCAAAGCAGCGGCCCTTGTAACGGACGCTGTTGGTTTTGCCTTCCGAGACCCGGAGCAGGAACTGCTTCCCCAGATAGTAGTGCGACTCTCCGCTGACATACCGTTTTTCCGGACTCCGAATCCCGAAATCCTTGAAATAGGCCTGCTGCCGAAGAATCCACGGCGCCCGTTTGTGGAGTTTCTGCTCGATAACCTCTTCCGGCGTCCCTTCCGGAGCCAGCAGAACGACCTCGCCGGATGGATATACCTTGATTCCGAGTGTCCGGCGGGCGGAAAAGAGCACGCTGTAGGGAATCGTCTCTTTCCCGTAGACGAATATCTGCTGCATCACCGGAACCATTTTTGAGCCACGTCGACCGCCCGGTCGATGATGGCATCCATGTCGTCGAAGGTCATCGACAGATCATACTTGCGTTTGACCTCGTCAATCAGATAGTCCTCGATGTCGAGCTTCATCATGCCAACCAACCTGTCCTTGAGCGGCCAGTCGACAATGAGCGTCCCCTTCTCGAAGATGTGCTGACGAATGATGGCGTCGATCCGGTTGGCCGTGTCGAGTGCGATTTGCGTCAGGTCGAGCCCCTGTTCGGGCTTTATGACCGACTTGTAGACCTCCAGGCTTAATCCGAAGTAGGCCCGCGCGGCATTGTTATCCTTCAGCACGTCGGGAATCTCGCTGTCGGTATGATTCAGCACCTTGTTCATCAGGTCCGTCGCCTGGGTCAGATACTCCGCCTCGTCGATTCGCCCCTGTTCGTATTGCGAAATGGTCTCCTTGAGCATCTGCGAGAACTTCTTGTAGAAGGCCGGGTCGGTATCCATGTTTTCGGTGATGTACTTGGCCGTTCGCGAGGCGATCGTGTCGGCCTTGGCCGCTTTCCCGGAGATCTTCTCCACCTCTTCGGCGAACCGCTCCTTGTCGAAGATGTTCACCAGGTCGGTGATGACCTGCACTTCGCCGCTCTCGATGTGCGTGTCGATTAGCTTCTGAATCTGCCCTTCGTATTGCTTGTAGTCCACCGTGTCGGAGTAACGCTCCTGTACGGCATTACGAAGCTTCATGAAGAAGGCCAGATCGTGCTTGTATCGTTCGACCTCTTCTTGAGGCGTGTTTTGATGGAATACAATCGACGAGAGCGCCACCTTCAGCGTCCGGGCAAAGGCCCGCAGCTTTTCGTAGAAGAGCGTGCGCCGATCCTCCTCGCGCAGAACATTGCCGAAGGCCTCGAAGTCGGTCGTGTTGCGTACCTCCTTGAAGAGGTCCCACAACTCGGCATGCTTTTGGGGCAGCTTGGCCACCTCCTCCGAGATGTCCGTATAGGTTCCTTCCAGATCCTCCTTGTCGAAATCGGTGTAGAGCTCCAGCGCTGAATTAAGCGATCCCAATACGCCGTAATAGTCGATGATATACCCGAACTCCTTGTCTTCGCAGACGCGGTTGACGCGGGCAATGGCCTGCAGCAGGGTGTGGTCCTTCAACTTGCGGTCGAGATAGAGCACCGTGTTGCGGGGTTCGTCGAATCCCGTCAGGAGTTTGTCCACGACGATGATAATCTCCGGCTTGTCGCTGTTCTTGAAGCGATTGATGATGCTTGCCTCGTACTTTTTGGCCGTGCCGTGCTCATCCATCATGCGCTTCCAGAAGGCCACCTCCACGTTCGAGGTCTCGCCGAACGCTTCGTCTTCCCCCTCCCGGGTGTCGGGCGAGGTGATGAGCACCTCCGACGAGACGATGCCGATTTCGTCGAGAAACTGCTTGTAGAGAATTGCGATGCGCTTGCGCGGAGCCACCAGTTGCGCCTTGAACTTCGACCCCTGCCAGTTCTCCCGGAAGTGCTGCGAAATGTCCCACGCAATGGCGTAGATGCGCTGCTGTGTCTGGTTGAGCTGGTCCGCATGGCTGAACTTCTTCTTCATGTCGGCCCGCTGGGCGTCGCTCATCCATCCGCAAATCTTGTCGAAATAGCGGTCGATCGTCTCCTCGTGTACTACCTGCGGCACCATGCGCCCCTCATACAACAGCGGCACGACGGCCTTGTCCGCTACGGCCTGATCCACCGTGTAGACCGGCTGGATGATGCCGCCGAACTTCCGGGCCGTGTTCTTCTCCTTCTTCATCAACGGCGTGCCGGTCATGGCGATGAAGCAGGCGTTCGGAAGCGTCTTCTCCATCTTGATGCCCATCTCGCCGTACTGGCTGCGGTGCCCCTCATCGATCAGCACGAAGATGTTGGGGTCGGTCAACGGGGTGCGGATGCCGCGCACGGCCGTCTCGAACTTGTTGATAATCGTCGTGATGACGGCATCGCTCTTGCTGTTGAGCAATTCGACGAGCTTGCTTCCTGTCGTGGCGTTCTCGACGCGAATCTGACACTTGCGGAACGTCCCCGTGATCTGCCGGTCGAGGTCCGTGCGGTCGGTCACGAGGATGATTTTCGGATTGCGAATCTCCTTGTCGAGGATGATGGCCTGCGCCAGCATCACCATCGTCAGCGACTTGCCGCTCCCCTGCGTGTGCCAGATGACGCCGCCGCGCCGCCGCCCGCCCTCGATGTGGCGGATGCGCCGCATCGTCTGCCGCACGGCAAAATACTGCTGGTAACGCGCCACCTTCTTGATGCCGTCGTCGTAGAGCGTGAAACCGTACATCAGCTGCAACAGCCGCTCGGGCCGGCAGAGGTTGTAGAGGTATTCGTCCTGCACCGACGGGGTGACCGGCTGTTTGTAGAGCTCCTCAAAGTTGCGGCGCACGTAGCCGAACCGCTCCCCGAAGAGCTTGTCGTCCAGCAGCGGCTCGTTGACCACCCGCTCCAGCTCCTGCCGGTAACGGACCTCCTCCTCGCGGTCGGCGAACTGCTCGCGCCACCGCGCCCAGAACTTTTCGGGCGTGGCCGTCGTGGCGTAACTGCCCTCCTGGCGGTTGATGGCCAGCAGCAGCGTCGAGTAGAGATACAACGAACGGATGCCGTCGGCCTTCTGGTTGCGGAGGTGCTGCGAAATGGCCTGCTCGATGGAGTCCTTCACGTCGGGACGCTTGCACTCGATGACGCAGAGCGGAATGCCGTTCACGAAGAGCACGATGTCGGGCCGGTAGGTCTCGGTCATCCCCGTGCGGCTGACGGCAAACTCCTCGGTAACGTGGAAGACGTTGTTGCGCGGGTTCTTCCAGTCGATGTACTGCATCACGAAGCTCTTGCGGTCGCCGTCGACAATCTGTTCGAGGGTTTTGCCCGAGGTGAGCAGGTCGTAGACCGTCTGCGAAGCCTCCATGAACCCCTCGTCCATCGGGATGTTGCGCAGGGCGTCGATTCCGGCGGTGATGTTCTGCTCGGAGAATACGGTGGTGCGCACCGAGCTGACCTGCACGACGTTGATGGCGGCGAGCTGTTTGCGCAGCACGGGTTCGAGCAGCACGTTGGCGAGATTCCCGCCGCGCAGGGCCAGCGCCTCATCGGGTGTGAGGTAAGTGTACCCGAGCTTTTCGAGCATCAGCAGCGCGGGGATCTGGCTGATATGGTCTTCTTTGAAGGAGATGGACATAATTAAAGATTATAAACTATCCCAGATAGTTGCGAAACTATGTGCTTCACCTTGTAACAAGGGAAGTTCTTTTAAGTCGTGGTCTTTTTTTACATGGAATTTATTTCTGCGAACATCCAAGATGGCAAATTTAATTTCAGGTTCTTTCATTTTGCTTCTTAATTGCATTTCCATCAAGGTGAGTATTTGATCTGCTTGGGCTTTTTTCAAAGCATCATCTTTAAAATACAACTTTACGATGTAGAAGTTTGAAGTCCCGTCCTTTTTCTTCTCTTCCAGACCAATCTCTGGATTGATGGTAATGACGATGTTCCCTATCTTCCAATCTTTTTTAGGAGGTTTAATCCATTCGAACTGTTTCCTGCCTAAAAATTTTTTATATCCTGCAACAATTTCAGGGTAGCACTTTTTCTTCTTTTCATCTGTTAAATCCTCAAGGACTTTATCAAGGATGTCTTTGCTCTGTTTTTTCTTGTGCAGATTGATAATTGCAGTTCGAATCGCCTTATAAAAATCCATATAAGGTTCATATTCGGGGCGTTCCTTAATCGTCTTTACGTGATTCTGTTTAGCGGTTCCCATTTTGTTGACAAAACCAACGAAGTCTGTCAAACTGATTTCAATTCTTTCAGCCATAATATAAATTTTAGAATTATTATTTTTTGTCTTTAGGAGGGCACGGATCGTTGCCGTGGCTGTCCGGATTTTGGATTCGACCATCTCTTCCGTGAGGAATTAGTTCGGCGCCATCATTACGTGCCTTTTGTCTCGCCCAGTCCATTGCATCTTGTTTTCTCTCAAAATGCTTGGAGGCTCGTTCTGCATTGTTGTTTTTTGCGTCCCAACCACCCCTGTCAGAGTTTGGAACTACATGAATTTCTTTACGTTTTGTCATAGTCGTAAAAATTTAGTTAATATTTCACTCGTTTTTTGCCGGTTAGGAGTTGTTGCATCAGGCCGCGTTTCTGACGGCGGAGGCGTTCGAGCTTCTCTTTGGCCAACTCAATCTCGTTTGTTGCGGTTGATATAACCTCGACGATTCTGTTCTGTTCCTCAATCGGCGGCAGATTCATGGATAGCGACATGAATGCGTCTAAATCGAAGGTCATCTTTTCAATGTGTACTCCATAACTTGATACAAATGTCTGGTGGTAGAACAATGGCATTTGTGACCATAGATTGAAGTAGTTTATATTCAGCTCTTTCGGGTCTTTCGCTATCAAGGCGATATATGACCCGGAGATTTTCATCCCGGACAATTGTTTCGGAACAACCCCGGATGCTCCATGTACGATTTGCATTTTGGAGATTAGGAAATCCCCTTCGAGTGCCGGACGGAGCGTTTTTGTCTTAATCTCATGTCCATAAAGACTTTCTCGGTGAAACACACCTCCCGACCGTCTTCTGACACTGATTAAATCGTATAATTCGTTTTCGTCCCAGGTTAAGGTCCTGCGAACTTCTTTTAATATATCGCTGTAATTTACTTTTTTCCAGGGTTCGGAGAAACCTGGGAGACGGAGTTTAGCGGAGAGGAGTCGCTGCATCAAGGCGCGTTTGCGCAGGGCGAGTTTTTCAATCAGCCGCGCCTGCTTTTCAATCGCCTCATCCCACACGCCCAACACCTCCGCAATCTTCCGTTGCTCCGCCAGCGGCGGAACAGGGATTTGCAAAGAACAATATTCGGTTGCGTTTATACCGGGTTGGCCGCTTCTTTGTGATGTAATCTTGACCCACTTCCAATAGGCAGATGTGTTGGTGTACGCTTTTAAGTAATAGGGAGTGATTTTTTGTTGGTCAGGCGAAAATCGAATCAAGAATCCGGCAAATACTAAATCGCCATCTTCTCGATTATAAAGATATGTTTTTCCTACAGTTGCCCCTGTCCTTGCAAAGACAATATCTCCGTCCTTCAAATGATAGCTTCGGCTGTTGGGATTATTTACGGAAGCCTTATTGGCAATGATAAATTTTCCATCATCGTCAATATCGGTAATGCGCAGATAGGTCGGCAATTCATTTGAAAAATCAGTAGCAGGGGCATTAATGCCGTAATCTCCTTGGTTATGACATAAATCCTCCAAACGCGTAACCTCCCACTCCTGCGGAATAATCCCCAGCGCCGTCGCCTTATAGCCTTGTGGTATGTCAGTGTTTGTTGCCATGTCGGGGAACCGCATTATTGTTATCTGTAGCAGTTTCTAATGCATTGCCAACGGTACGAGCAATGTCTAATGCTTTATCGACATCTTCCTGGTCATTGGGATCGCTTGTTGCTTTAATAACGTCCCCGATAAAATCGACCATTCGATTGTAATTATCTATTTTACTGCTCATTTTTGTCGTTATAAGGTTAAAACCTGTTCGAACTCATTGTTCTTGCCGGATTCATCGTCCCAAATGTACTTTAATTTAATTGTTGCGGGACAACCCATGACAAGATGGATAGTCATTTCTGTATAGTCCTGAGGATTCATCAATTCGTAAGGAAAGAATTCATCCGCACTATGAAGCATCCATTCTACGTCCAGACCTTCAATTCTAATATTACGGGCAATCGCACGACCGCTATTGTAAACCTTAAGCGTCCTCTTACCCTTGAGGCCTTTGACAATATTACCTCGAATAGCCGCCTTTTTACTCTCTAAATCCTCTTTCTCAATCTGTTTTAATTGATACTCGTTGATCTTGCGCTCCTGCTCTTTTAGCTTTTTATCGTGCTTAAAATAGGTAAAAGCACTGGCCGCAAGCGCCAATATTGATATAATTAAGCCCCAAACTTCCATAGCTACTTGATTTTGATATATTTATTGCCTCTAAAGGCGTTTTTGAGCATTCGATCCAACTCTTTCTGCAAGTCTTTAGTAACTTCTTCGGTTGCAAGCTCTTTTATCTCCGCAATTTGCTCCTGATTGCACGAAACGAGTTCATCGTATCCTCCGAAATATTCTTTCCCACAGTTGGTGCATTTGATGTATGATTTGTCGTCGTTGCAATCAAAATGATCTTCGCTGCCGCATACGATGCAACGGAGTCTAATTTTGTACGAATAGTTTTCTTTCATAACCCTTGTTTTTAATATCCCAACTCCTTCAGATAACCTTCCATCCGGACATGCACCTCGGCAAGCTCCTTTTCCAGCGCATCAATCTCCTGCTGTACGGCCGCAATGTCGATTTCGGGCTCCTCCTCGAAGGTGTCCACATAGCGAGGAATATTTAAGTTATAGTCGTTGTCGGCAAGCTCCTCGCGCCGGGCCACGTAGGCGTAGCGCTCCTCGACGATGCCCGGCTTGAGTTCGCCCTGCGCAAAGCGGCGGTAGGTCGTGACGATGTGGTCGATATCCTCGTCGCGCAGCCGGTTCTGGTTCTTGCCGTTCTCAAATTCGCGGCTGGCGTCGATGAAGAGCACGTCGGTCGTCGTCTTGGCCTTGTTGAAGATGGCAATGGCGGCAGGAATGCCCGTTCCGTAGAAGAGGTTGGCCGGGAGTCCGATGATGGCTTCGACGAGGTTCTCCTCGACGGTCTGCTGGCGGATTTTCCCCTCGCTGGCTCCGCGGAACAGCACGCCGTGGGGAACGACGACGCCCACCTTGCCGTGTTCGTTGGCCACCTCGAGCATGTGACAGATGAAGGCCCAGTCGCCCTTGCTCTTGGGCGGGATGCCGCGCCAGAAGCGGTTGTAGGGGTCGTCGGCCGCCTCGTCGGCGCCCCACTTTTCGAGCGAGAAGGGGGGATTGGCCACGACGGTGTCGAACTTCATCAGCGCGTCGCCCTCCTTGAGCTTCGGGTTGCGCAGCGTGTCGCCCCAGCGGATCGTGGCGCTGTCGAAACCGTGGAGCAGCATGTTCATCATGGCCAGCGCCCAGGTGCTGCCGTTGAGCTCCTGACCATAGAGCGAGAAGTTGTCGGAGCCTACCTCGCGGCCTGCCTTGATGAGCAGTGAACCCGAGCCGCATGTCGGGTCGCAGATGCGTGAGCCGGGGGCGCTCTTGGTTAGCCGTGCCAGCAAGGTTGAAACCTCCTTCGGTGTGAAGAACTCTCCAGCCTTCTTCCCGGCATCGCTGGCGAACTTCTCGATAAGGAACATATAGGCATCGCCGATGACGTCGTTGTTCGCAAGGTGCGACTCGTCGAACTGCAGCCGCTCGTCCGAGAAGTCGATAAGCAGCTGTTTCAGCCGGGTGTTGCGCTCCTTCGTTTCGCCGAGGTTGCTGCTGTTGAAGCTGATGTTGCGGAAGATGCCGCTGCCGTCCTCGCTGCTCAGCTTTTCGCGGTTTTCGTATTCAAGGTCCGCCAGGCCAACATCAATGAGCTCGCCGATATTGGGTTCGTTGCGGTGCTCGAAGAGGTAGTCGAACGAACTCTTCTCGGGGACCTGGAACCGTTCGCGGCGCATGGCCCGTTGGGCACGCTCCGTGTCGCCGTCGTAGCGCTGGAGGTACTCCTTGTATTTTGCTTTGCTGACGTCGCTGACATACTTCAGGAACAGCATCGTGAGGATGTAGTCCTTGTACTGGCTGGGGTCAATCACGCCCCGGAAGGTGTCGCAGGCTTGCCATACGACTTTGTTGATCTCTTCCTGTGTAACTTTACCGTTCATCTTTATATATTTTTGTTAATTTATAATCGGTGATTTGCCGGCGGCGCTCTGCGATGGCCTTGTAGAGGGCCTGTTCGCGGCGATGCAGACGAGTGAGGGCGATGCAGGCCCGCTGTCGCTCCAGCGGAGGGAGCGGAACATCGAACTCCTCGAGGTCAGCCTTGCTGAGCGAGGCGATGGCCGACCCTTGGGCCTGCGCCGTCAGCAGCTGCCGGGTGGATGGCAGGTTGAGGAATCCGCAGAGGTATTCGGGCAGGATGCGGGTCGGGTTGTCGATTCGGATAATCAGAAACGAGGGTGAGGCCACGCACGGCCCGAGTTGCGTCGGGGCGATGGCGCAGAAATTCTTGCCACCCTTGGCGGCGAGCAGCAGGTCGCTTTCTGTCAGCAGGTGGCGGGCAGCCTTGGAGCTGACGGTGGTTGTCGGTCGGACGGTCGGACGGATGTTCCCCTCCTCGTCGAAATCGTTCACCTGAAGGTAGCAGGTGTCGGGCGAAGGGGCACTTTTCAGGTAAACTCCCGTCTGGATGGTGGCAATATCTTTCAGTTTTACCATTTTTTTCTTTGTAGGTTTATTACAAAAGTATGTGCTTTACCCGAGAAAAGCAAATTATTTTCGAAAAAAATCACAATACAAACTCTACAAATGTTTCGATTGGGCGAGTTTCTTCACTTTGTGAAGAAAAATATCCGGCTGTTCGACCGGATATTCTCTTTGTCTTTCGGGGCGGGCGTTACCGCTTGACGGTGTGTCGCCGGATGACGGGGCGTTCGGGGCGGACGGGGTAGCCCAGACGGGTCATGAGCTCCACGTACCGTTGGCGGAACCAGGCGTGTGCGGGTTGGCGGTCGATGAGCAGCTGGAAGCCTCCAGGGCCGTTCGGGTCGCGTTGCAGGCGGATCTCGGTATTCGAGACGTCGAAGCGTCGCGAATACTCCCGCGTATAGAGTTCGCCCGAGACGCAGAGGGGTTTCATGGCGATAATCTCGCGGGCGCCCGACTCCGAGATTCCCATGTCGCGGCAGTATTCGCCCCAGCTGATGAGCGTCTGCGTGTCGGGCAGCCACTGTTCGATGCGGTCGAGTTTCGCCTGCAGCTGCTGTTCGGCCTGCTCGTGTCGGGCCTTCTCTTCGCGGTTGGCACGGTTCAGTGTCCCGATCTGTTCGTGCAGGGCGGCGTTCTCCGCGTTGAGGCGGTCGATCTCCTGCTGCTGCCGCTTGATACGGGAGGTGCCGATTATCGCCCCAATCCCCTCGACGATGTTCGACCCGACCTCCGCCGCGGCGTTTTTCAATCGGACACCCTTCAGCTCGCCCTTCACACTCTTCAGCTCGGCCTCGGTGCGGTTCAGTTCGGCGCTCTTCTGTGCCTGGAGCGTGGCGGTCTGTTCATATTCGGTGCGCACCTGCCGCTCCTGTTGTTTGAGCTGCTCGACGGCCTTCCGCTTCTGCTCTTCGAGACGGAGCAGCGCGTCGATGTTCTCCTGCAGATCCTGCTGCTGGGCGATGGCTTGGCGGTAGAACTCCTGCGTGGTGACGTGGCGCGCCTCCGAGCCGTCGATGCCGCGCTCCAGTCCGTATTTGGACATCGCCGCGGCATAGGTGTCCTGATACTGCTTGAGGCGGATGCGCGACATGACGTCGTCGGCGCAGAGACGGGGCCGTGCGGCGGATTTCGGGCGGTAGCGCCGCTTGCCGGGTGTTTCGGATGCGGCGGTGCGGGCCTTGCGACGCTCGCCCGTGACGATGGGCACCACGGCGGCGTGGATATGCGGGGTCGATTCGTCGCGGTGTACGACGGCCGAGACGACATTCTCCGCCCCGAAGGTCTCGCGCAGCCAGGCGAGGTTGTCGGCACACCACTCCGGAAGCCGCCCCTCCTCCTCGATGCGCTTCATCGCGTCGTGCGAACCGGTCAGCATGACGCGGATCACCCGCACCTGGTTCGTCCCGATCTTGCGTGTGAGACCGGCATGTTCGAGTCGGTAGTTGATCGCCTCCGTGCGGTCGGCCACCTCCTCGGGAAACTCGATGAGCTCCTCGTTGAGGCAGGTGCGTTCGGGCGAGGCGTTGGTGGGTATCTTCGTGCGGGCGATGTGGGCGGTCATGGCCGCCTCGTTGCCCGGGGCCTTGTCGAGATGCAGGACGGCATATCCCATGGTACGGACGTTTTTCGGAGGGTTGTGTGGTTGAAGAGGGGACCGCCTCGGCGGTCGGCGTGCGCAGCACGACAGGGGGTGTCCAGAGGGGCTTGACCCTTTGGCCTATTGGGGCTTTTTCAGCGTCGGCGGGCCGATGCGTCGGAAAAAGCCCTAATAGGCTATGGCTTTTTCCTCGGGGGAAAAGCCGCGGTCGCGAAGCGGCCGATGGGTGGGCGACGGTTCCGGCGTCATTCCGGGTGACGTTACAACTTGCGGCCGCGACGACGCGGCGTGCGGGAAATCTTCGCGGACGATCGGAGCGATTCGTTCAGATCCTTGTGGGCGTGGTAGCTCTCCGCGCGGTCGATGACGGTCGCACCGGGCAGGGCGCTGCGCAGCCGTTCGAGGGTGAGGCGCCCCGCCTCGTCGTTGTCAAGGAAGGCGAGGATCGTGGCGTGGCGTGCGAGAAACGGAAGGGCGCGGGGAAGGGTGACCACAGAGTTGAGCACGGCGGTGTCGGCGGTTGGCGTCGCCTCGTGTTGCAATGTCAGGTAGGAGAGCAGGTCGAAGAAACCCTCGAAGAGCAGCGCCGTGTCGCCGTGCCGGTCGAAGGTCGTGATGGATTTCGGAGCGCTGCTCCCCTTGAACTGCGGGCTGCGCAGCTCCCAGCCTCCGGCGTCGTTGCGGAAGCCGATGGCGAAGAAGCGCCGCTCGCCGACGGCGTAGTGAACCTCGCGGCACAGCGCTCCGGCCACGGCGAGGTCGATGCCGCGCTCGCGCAGATAACCGATCAGCGCCGGGTGGCGAATCTCCCCGACGCCGAGAATCCGCAGCGGGGAGTCTTCGCGTGTCAAGGCGGTCGGGAGGGGTTGGAAGGGGACTTCGTCTGCGGATCCTTTGCGCAAGTGTTGAATGGCTTCTGCCATGCCGCACCCTTCGAGGCGCATGACCAACTGGAGGAGCGTGCCTCCTTCACCCAGCCCGAAGTCGTACCAGAGCCCCTTGTCGTAGCGGACGCTGAAGCTGGGGGTGCGCTCCTTGCGCAGCGGCGAGAGGAACATGCCGTGGGTGGCGGTTTCGCGGTGGGGTTGCAGTCCCCGGCGGAGGAGATACTCCCGGATGCCGATGCAATCTGTTGTCGTCTTCATGGCTATCGGCTTTTGATGGGGACAATCCGGTGCAGTGCCGCCTCGACATCGCTGTCGCGGAAGAGGACGCGCCCGCCGATTTTATGGGCGCGGATCCGCCCGCGGTTCACCCAGTCGTTGAGCGTCACGAGCGAGATGCGCAGGCGGCGGGCCGTCTCGCGGCGGGTCAGATAGTTCGGTGTCTCGGTGGAGGGTTCGGGGTGGAGCTGCCGCAACTCGTCGCGCAGCGATTCGCGAATCATCTCCGAGAGCTGGTCGGCGGTCATGCCGCTCAGAAAGATTTCCTTGGTCATAACGATTCGAATTTGGTTGATGACGCAAAGAAAGGCTTTCCAAACCCCTCCCGAAAACGGCGAATGGCGTTACAAATCAGCGCCAACCGATGCCAACCGCTGCCACATCGAGGACATGCCGTCGGCCGTTTCCGGACTTTGGCATTCGTTTGCCTGGGTTGGCACAGCCGTGTAATCGGATTCTGTGCGGGATAAAAAAAGAGGGCGGCATGTGCCGTCCTCGTTGGTGATGCGGATTTTCGAGCCTATCGGAACCTTTCCAATACCTCCCGAACGGCGTTGGCCGCAAAGAGGGTGTCGCCGCTGGCCGAGATCTGAACGCGGCACGGCTCCAGCCATCCGTTCGTAATCCACCGGTCGAGCGTCGGACGTGCGACGCCCAGCGCCTCGGCCAGCTCCTTTTTGTTGAAGAGCCGGCCGCCGTTTGCCATCAGATAGCGCTCGCCCTTGTGCACGCCCAGCCAGTAGTCGAAGCGGCGCAGGATCGCGTCGGCATCTTTCAGCTTCGGCTCATACCGTTCGTAAGCCCAGATGTGCAGGCTCGACGGATCGAATCCGGCAAACTCCGGCCGCTGGTGCAGCTCCCGGACGAGCGCTTCGAAGTTCTCCAGTTCGGAGGCCCGGATCGTTATTTTTCGACGGCGCGGCATGGCTGGCTATCTCTTTTTTGCACGGTATCGCTGATGGGGATGTTTCGGCATATTGGGATATTCACGTTCCAACAACCCTTCGGCAACCATGATGGGTATGGCTCTGTTTTTCAGGTATCGTAGACTTTTCCCTACTTTGTTTGCTATGGTTTCCAGTGATTCAAAATCAACACACGCGTGCAGAATGGCTGTGTGTAATTCGCTGGATGATAATCTTCTGTGCCTTTCCTTGTCTGGAGAGCTAGCAACATTACTAGCAACATTACTAGCAACATTACTAGCAACATTCCCGGGAAGTCCCCCCTCCCGGAATTTTTTGTTGATTCTGTAGTGCGTGCCGCGGCCGATTCCCTCGGGAATAAGGTATCGGTCGTTGCATAACTCTTTGAACAACTTTGTGATATCGGCACTGTGCTTGTCCAATACCAATTGCATCCGGTAGTTGGTGATCTCGCCCTCGCTGCAACAGGTCGCTAGGGCCATCAATTTGTTGTGTTCTATGGACGTTATGTCCTCACCGAACAGGGATTTCAGATAGGAGATGACCTCATCGGACAACAAACTGACAAGGGGCAATGTCAATACGACTTTGTCGGGGTGGGTGATCTCCTCGATTCGCGGGTTGCGGTAATTTGCCTTTTTCCAACCTTGCATGATCTTGTCGGCACCGCTTCCGGCCTTTTCCGCTGAACCGATCAGCATGAACATCGTTTGTAGGGCCTTGTTGCGGCATACGCTGTTGCCTCCCTGATAATATTGGGCAATGGAGAGTAGCAGGGAGCCTGGATTGGAGAATATGTAACAATCCTTGTGTAGCTCGATCGTAATGTTTGAATCAACCGAATAGTCGCAATGGACCAGTGCATTGATAAACGCTTCGCGTAGAGCCGTATGTGTTGGTGTTTCGTCCTCTCTGATGCCGTCCTTCAGGGCGAAAGGCTTGGGCAGGGCTGCGGCCAGCTTGGGATAGACCCGGTAGTAGAATTGGAACAGATTCGCCTCCCAGGTGCCGTCCGGGTAGATGCGGTCTGTCCAGCGGTCGTCGGGATTGGAACTGAAATATTCGCGGTAATCGGGAAAGTATTGCGGACATCCGTAAGCGTCGGTGATGCTGTCTGTTTTTCCGAACATCAGCAGACCGGCAAGTGTCAGTCCCTCGATCTTTTCTCGCCGATCGATCCGGTAACCCTTCAATTTCATCAGGAAATGTTTGTCGTCCAGCAGCAGCCACGGATGATCGGGGCTTTTGGTTGCGACCAGCCGGCGGTATTGCTCAAGAGTTGCCTTGTCAATATCCTGCTCGATGGTAAATTCGGGCAGAATTTTGTAATCGCGGGGATGTTCCGTGATATCGGCGTCGGCGAACATGCGTTGGATTTCGCTTGCATCGCACCGATAGTCTCCTTCGTAATTCCGCTTGAATGTATTCTCGGGGTTGTTATGCAGATATACGGGAATCTTGTTGCGGGGAGCCCGTGGCACATTGAACACCAGGACATAGCTCCCGTTGTATTCGCCATCCTGCACGTCTTTCTCCTGCAGGACATTTGCGCTGCAATGAGCCTTGTTGTTTACGTTGTCCCAAAACTCTTTTTTGTATTTGCGCGCCTGCTCCAGTGTGATGCCGTCAAGTGTGAATTTCCCGTCCTTCTCTTTGACGCCCAATACGATGACTCCACCTTGCGTATTGGCGAAAGCGGAGTAGGTTTCCCACAAGCTGCCTGGAAACCCTCCCCTGGCGGATTTGAACTCCACCTCGGCCGATTCACAGTCGGCCATCAGAGATTCGATTTTTTCTATAAAATCGTAGTTGTCGAACAGTGTTAATTCCTGCGTATCGTCTTTCATTGCATCAGTCTGTTTGAACAAAGTTAAGAAAATTCCCGGACAACACTCTTTAAGATTATCGTGTTGTGTTGCTTGCCCCCGAAAAATAGGGGTGGCTCATCAGCTCCAGGGCGGTCTGCTCCTCGGTGATCTTGATGTACTTCATAAACTCCCGTTCGGTCTTGTGGCCCGTAACCTTCATGATGGCGATGGTCGGGATCCCCGCCAGATACATGTTCGTCGCGCCGCTACGACGTGCCGTGTGGGTCTTCACCAGGTCGCACTTCTCGACCAGCCGGCTCTTCTTTTCGCCATTCTCGATGTAGGAGACCTCGACCTTCTCCGTGATGCCCGCCTCGCGCGCAATCTCCTTGATGAGGTGGTTCACCTTCTGTTCGTAGGTCCTCGGCAGCCGGTTGTCGTACTTTTCCAGGATGGCCTGCAGTTCGGGGCGGACCGGAATGACGACGTGGTTGCCGGTCTTCTGCTGCTTGAGGTCGATGACCTGCTGTCCGTTTTCCAGCGTGCGGATGTTGCCTTCGTTGATGGTCGAGTAGTCGCTGAAGCGCTGCGCCGTGTAACACCCCACCAGGAAGATGTCACGGGCAACATCCTTGTGCCGGTTTTTCGAGAGGTCGAGCGCTGCGATGGCCCGGATCTCCGACTCCGTGAGGTAGATGTTCTCCACGTCGGCCGTCAGCACGCGGAACTTGCGGCTCTCGATCGCCCCGTTGTCGTGCAGCCCCTCCTCGCGGGCCGCGCGCATGATGATCTTCAGCTCCTTAACGTGGCGGCCGATTGTATTGACGGAGTAGTTCTTGGCGGTAAACCAGGCGACGAAGTCGTCGTAGAACTTCAGGTCGATGTCGGCAAAGTCGAACTGCTTGCGTCGGGCCTTGCAGTACTCGTCGAATTGCACGACAAACCCCTTGTAGTTCTTGATGGTTGAGGGGCCGTAGCGGAGTTTGTGGATGTTCAGCCGGGTGCCCTCCTCCATCTCGCGCGTGAAGCGGGCGATGTAGTCGCCGAGCGATTCGCGGCTGCGGACACGGCGCCCGGTGGTGAGGCTACGCGGGTGGTGGAAGCTGTAGATGATCTTCTCCAGCCGCGTCTTCGTCATTGCGTGTTCGGGATCCTTGGCAATCTCTCCGAGGATGTGGCTGCGCAGTTCGGAGAGATTCTTGGTCAGCTCGCGCCCCTGCTGCTCGGTGAAATCGTCGGTAAAGGTGAAACGGCTTTTGACCGTCTGACGCTTGTTGTCCCAGGCGTCCGTCAGCACCATATATTGGCTGTCGACATAGAACTGGTTGCCGCGGCCAACCGTGAAGAGAATTTGGATTTTGACCAGTTTGTTTTTCTGGGTCGAGCGGATGCGATAGCAGAAGGATGCCATAGATCAGGAGGTTTTATCTGCTGCAAATGTAATCATTTTTGTCATACATTTGTCATACATCGGCCGAATTTTCGAAAACTTCCAGACCTCGCAGTTGATGAAAAATAGCTGTAAAATATTGATATATAGATAAAATAAAATTAAAATTGGTAAAATTCGATTCAAATTTATGGCGTCCGCTTCAGACCTCAAAGAAGGCTTCTAATCAGCTAATTATTAGCGATTAAGAGGCCTTCTTTCATTTACGGGGGCGCAGATGGGGGCGCAAGCGGTCCGAATTTTCAATATACAGTCAATCACCGCACTATTGAATAATCGAGGATTGAAAGGATTTTCGGTTTCTTATTCACGTAACAGTTCATAGACCATCCTCCCGAATTCCCGCCGCCCACTAATAACTGACAAGGCCAGCGGCCAATCATCACTCCGCTATTATCCCCAATTCCCTGGCATCGCTTGAATAGCAGCCGGATTTATTCCCGATCCAATCGTATTGCCGGTTTCGACGACATCCCGTTTCAACGGAAAAAGCGTCGATATCCAAGCATTATTGACGGGGGATAGGCGCATATTCGTCCGACGGAAGCGGAATCCGGAAATCGGTCCCGCCATAAGAATAATCGGGACAGGTCGAATTCGGCCGAACAGCGGCACGCCGAACTCCCCCGGTCAATCGGTCGAACAGGATTTCGATTTTCGCCTATTAGAATATCTTCGTAATAACTAATTTACTTCTCGTTATTATAAGCTATCTATTATCTACCCTTTTAGGTATAGCTTACTTATTCCTCTTATTATTAGAGACAGGGCGGCCGATAAAGAGCTCCCGGAGGGTTTCAGGCAGGTTCAGCGCGGGATCGTGCTTACTTATTCTTACGAGATTCCGCCCGAGGTCGATTCGGAATTGACGGCTTCCGTAATCTCCCGTATCGTAGCGATCGATCACGCGGATTAAATCCTTTCGAACTTTATAGCGTGCGGATTTCAATCCCTTAACCGTTCGTGAACGACACGTCTCCCGGCATTTTTCAAGATATTCCGTATATCCGTATTCGTTCAGACCTTCGGCGATTTGACGCTCTTTCGGGGTCATTCGCTCCGTAATTCCGATTCGTTCGAACAGCACGAAATTCCGGGCTTCGCGTGCCAGAAACCGATAGAGTTCTCCGTATCCGGCTACGAGGTCGGAGACGGTACGGATATCGAGGCCGTTTTGAGAAAGGGCCTGACGGTCGGCGAGTTTGAATTCATACCGCGGGAAGAAGTAACCGTGCCGGGCCAGCACCTCAAAAATCTCCTCTTGACGGAAACGCTTCCGAAGAGGCATCCTGGCAACAATCTCGGCGGTTTTATCGTAAAGCATCACCTTCTTATAGCCTACGCCGCGGGTTCGATCTCCGAAGTAGAGGGTTTCATTCTTAATCGAGTTTCGCGGGCGGGTCTTATATCCGGCTATCAGACCGAATAACCGCTGACACGAGATTCGCGTGCGTAGATTCAGCCCGGCCTCGACCTGGGTAACACGGCCGCGGCTCAATTCTTCGTAGGAGATCTTCAAGCGTCCGGCCAACAGCTTAAAGGCGTGAAGAAGCGTTCCGGAGGTAAAGTCGAGCAGGGAAGCTCTTCCATAATACCACTTCCGGAGGCTATTTACGATATAGAGAGTTCCCGACCGTTTCGCCAAAATCAAGGCGAGCGGGTGCGGAGTGGTCAAGGAGAGGCCTTTCAGTCGATATATCGCGATATTACCGTTCTCCTTGACACGCTCGCAGTTCTCAAAAGAGCCCGAAAATCCTTCCAAACGAATCGTTAAATTATCTATCATAACACAAATAGCTTTTCTACAAAGATAACGATTCTATACCTCTTATTTTCTATTTCTCAACCGTTTAAGAGGAAAATCGGACTCCTCCGCTTACAAAATCCCTATGAATAGCTGGTTTTCGAGGCCTATTATATTTTCTTATATAAAACCGGAAAATCATTAGCTATTCGCGCGATTATATTTTAGGGAGAGAGGCGTAAACGGGCAGCGGGCATTATACCTCTTTCAAATCCGCTTCCGATACGTTCATATAATCGTTATTCTCATCCATTTCCTTTCGAGCTATCCTTTTCTGGGTTTCCATCCACTCCCACTCTTCAAACCTCTTTTCGAGCGTCTTACCCAGGGCCGCCAAACCGATAATGGCGACTATCGGCGAGAAGAAAATCGCGATCAGCAGCCATTCGGCTACCGAGCGGCCGTAGTTTTTAGCCATTCGGCAGACAATACTTATACAAACGAGTATCCCAATGATACACCAAGCGATAAAAAAGCCTCCGAAGAGATCAACCAAAGCGTAGTAGTTCATCGTTTTATAAAGATTAGTTTATAGAGATTAGTCGGTTCTTTTTCTTATATATATACGTCCCGAAGTCCTTTCCCGGAGGTTATTCGGGCAGTCGCAGCGAGATCGGAAATATCCTATTCTTTCAGCGCTTTTATGACAGCATCGAATCCGTCATCCGCGCAATTATTCGGTGAAATATAGGGCCGTCGGTAATTATTCAGGAGCACCAGATTCGAATAGTTCTCCAACCCTTCAACGGCGGCGAACCATCTTTTTTTACTTCGGCAAATCACGATCAGCACCCCCTTATTCATCAGATACCGAACCAGCCTTACGGCAAACTCCTGGGTGGGGAGCAGCCCCGATTCCGAGTGAATCCGTCGTTTCCCGATATCCTTATATTTTTTAGAGTGATACCCAAGGTATTGAATAATCGTCAGGTAGTTCGGAGCATCGGGGCATCTATTCAGTACTTCGTTAAGCAGTTTATTCCAATAGTCGGTATCAATGGCACGCAGCGTTTCATCTTCGGTCGGGAAGGGACACCCTTCCAACAACATCGCTTCGGCCTTCTTTTGCAGGAAATACCGTCGGTCTTCGGAGGTCATTTCTTTCAACGTGCCATCGTTTCCGGATTGCTTATCGGTGCATTCCACCCACCCGGGATTCAGTGTCAGAAGGGCCACTTTCGCGTCAAAGAAACGACCATGCACCGGTTCGGGAACCCCTTCGAGCCGGATTTTATGCAGCTCGTCGGCCGTTTCGTTAAAGGCTTCGATCGCGGTCCGGTCGCCGCTGCAAACGAGAACATCCGGAGATCCGCGGTAATCGCTATTCTTCAAATTTTCAGCCAGTTCGAGCCAGGGGTTCTCCTTCAATAAGGTCTCTTTCGTTTCCATAGTAAAAGGTTTTATAGTCAGGTTCCCAAAGATTAGAAATTCACGGCCTCGCTCCACACCCAAAGTCATCGCTTTCTCCATCATCCTTTTTTCGCCTTCGTAGTCGATCCGTACCGTCCAAGCACGGTTCGCCGCACCGTCCCATCGGAAAAACTCCTCCAGCCGTTCGTGTAACTCGGCGGAGAGCAGAGCCGCCAACCGACGCTCGGGAAGAGCAACGCCTCTCCATAGAAAATCATTCAACACGGAGATCGCACGGCCCGTCCGCAGGTAGCTGATATAATACGCCAACGAGAAGGGAACCCGGTCGGCGTAATCGGGGTGACTCGCTTTATAGCGGGTCAAAACGGCCTCCAAATCCCTGCCGTAGTGAATATACAAGGCCAGGTTCCGCAGTTTCTCCTCCCAGCCGATCCGTCCGAACTCACTACACAGATCGTCCCAATAGACCCGTCGCGCGATCCGGTCGTCATCAATTTCCCGCTTCTCGACGTCCGGTATCGTCGGATCGCCAAAGGGTTCCGGAGTCGAGGCCGATTCTTCCCGGTATTTTTTAACGGTCAGGTCGTCCTCGCTGACGGAAACGGCCTTCATCCAATCCCGCAGCCACCTCGACTTTTCGGCCTCGTCCCACGTTTCGAAATCGTCCCCCGTTACTTCGTATCTCGACAGGTAGTGGCGGAAATCTTCCTCCAGCCGTGCCATCCGACTCCCTTCGGCAGCGGCATACCGCAGTTTCGGCGGCAACTCCTCGATCCACATCGTCGAACGGATCGCCTCCCGGAATCGCTTCGTCTCGATCGTATCCAGCAGGGGAAATTCTCCCCGGAAAGGGATCAGCCGGGAGGGGACTTCCCGGTCTATAAACCATCGGGCCATTCCACCGGCCACGGAACACATCCGGTCCCTCGTCGAAAGTTCACTCTTTTTCATCATTCGATCCCGGTTACAGTCTCTTTCCGGCAAAATTATCAGTCGCTTCCGCCAACTCCCGGCGCAAGGTCCGCCTATTTTTGCCATCGAACCATTCCTGCCCAACGCCCGAACCGGCAGGGGATTAAACAAAGAAAGCGTGGCGCTGAAGGCTTATTTCATACGGCAGGTTCTGGAATACCCGAATACTAAAATAAGCAACAGCCCACGCCCTTTTTCAAGGACACGGGAATAACCGCGCTTATTCTCGTATTCGTAGGAATTTTCCAGATTCGCCGTAGAGAATAAACTTACGCTTTCGCGTCTATCGATATGTCATAGACAAAAGTACGAAGATTTCGCGGATTTCCAACAAAAAAGGCTTCGAACAAATCGAAGCCCCTTCAAAGTCCATTCATCGTCTCTAAATAATAGATCGTTTCAGTTTTATGGCATTCTGCAGGTGTCTTGATCCGTATTAATTTATCTCCCCAATCGCATCCCTTTTCAGGGAACATGTGCCATAAAACAAAAACTATTAAATTCAAGTCTTTCGCCATTTTCATCACCTCTGAATAGAAATTTTCATCTTTTCTCTTTTTCAAAAGGAAATTCGGCAAAGTCCAGTCATCAAGAGAAATTATAATCGCTTTCATGCCATTTATAACGGCAAGGTTTCGCATCCCGTATAATCCTATAACATAGTTTTTTATAGCACGATGACCCATTCTAGCGAACGGATAGCCGCAGTCCCAATGGAACAGCCCCGCAGATATTCTATTTTTCTCTAACAAGGAATATAACATGGGGCCTAATATCGGCGGTGTCCTTTCATCATCATAATCATAAAGCTGTATCCTTTCATCATCATAAATTGGTTTAGGCGTACAAATCGTGATTACCTCCGAATATTTACAGACAATAGAACGAATATTTCCCGCATCAAAAGTTAGATAGACTCCTTTCCTACACGAGCGAACAGATATATTTTCTATATTTTCGGGTCTTAATTTTACAGTAATTTTTTTACTCATATCTATCCCTCATTTTCGTAACCACATTTTTCACCTCTTTCCGGAACCACGCGGGCTGCAGTATCTCCACGTCGGCACCGTGCGAGAGCAGTTCCATCCGGAAGTCATAGGTCGGGGCCAGCCGGTATTCGAACACCGAATATTCCGCGGTCCGTTCAATCTCCCGCTGGGTAGGATGCAGTGGCAGGGCCCGAACATAGTTCGCCTGCTTCCCATAGACCCGAATTTCAATTCGTTCGGCGGATTGCCCCGGAATCCGGATAATTCCGAAGGCGTCGGCATAGAACTCCGCACAATCAAAATCCAAGGGGATTTCAGCCTCTTTCGCCGTCGGAGTTATATCAACTACCCGATCGAGGGCAAACGCATAAATTCCGCCCATCTCCACGCTTTCGGCGATCAGATACCAGCGCCGTCGAAAGGCCTTCAACCCGTAAGGTTCAACCTCGTAGCGCTTTTCCCGCTTTTCATCGTAGGTATGACGATAGATGATTTCCAGGCATCGGTTCTCTTCCATCGCCCGGAGGACGGTCGCCAGGTAGGTGTAGCCCGAGGGAATCGGTTCCAATGCGATCCGTCGGCGCAGGCGTTTACTATTTACCAAGAGATCGTTTACAGCGAAGGTTTCCAACAACCAGCGTCGCAGATCGTCCCGTTCGAGGTCATCGCCGTATTCGATAAAGTATTCGTTCGTCCGGCGGTCGCAGGCGATATTGACATCGAAGAGCGTTTCGACGGCTTTCCGGTGATTCTCGAAGGTCTTTCGAGGAAGTTCCTCTCCGCCCGACCATTCGTTCCGGAGCCAGCGGCGGCGGATTTCATCCAGCGTGATTCTTCCCGCGGAATAGATCGTCTCCAGGAGCCACAGGTAACGGCGCAGCAGCGTCGCCGTATTATTCGTCAAGGCATTCATCGTCCAAAGGTTTTTGACAAAGATAAAAATAGCTTCCGCCAGAACTCGGCGGAAGCTTCGACCTATTTCTTTTTTTTCGTCCGGTGTACGATCTTCTTTATATCAATCAAGTGGTTTTTCTCCGCCGATTCAAGAGCCAATTGCTTACTCCATTTCATATAGCGTTCAGACATCGTTACGCTCGAGTGTCCCAAATAGTTCTTAATCGTATAGGTATCCGCACCCTCCGCTGCAGTTAAGGTCGCAAAGGTTCTTCGGGAGGCGTGATAAGTCAGGTTCTTATCTATCCCTGCCATTTTCGCCAGCTTTTTCAACGTCGGATTTACCGTCGACGCCGATGAAATTCGGAACATTCGGTTTTCACGTTCGACCTGACTGAAAGGGATTCCGTCATCATCGGCGGCAATCCACTCGATCATTCTTTCGCCGAAGGTCGATAGAGGGATATGAACTTCGCGGTTCCGTTTCCACGGCTTATCACCCTTTTTAGGAATCAAGTGTACGATAATCGTTTCTTGCGTTACGTCCAGCGCGCCCCAAGTTATACAAAGCGCATCACTCAATCGGATTCCTACGGCACAAGAAAACAGGAACATGACCAATACCCGGAACTCGGTCGATCCGATTTCGGCATCGAGTCCCAAAAGCTGATACATCCTTTTCAGTTCGTCATATTCGAGGAACGTATCGTTTTCGGCAGCTTTGGGAACCTCGCATTCACGGGTCCGGTACGGATTCTTTATCGGAATACCTCGCCGTTCAATATCAAGAACAATCGTCCGGACGTGCTTCAACCGGTTCGCTCTCGTTCCCAAAACATCTCCAAGGCCGTGTTCACGACCCCGCTTTACTAAAAAGCGTTCGAAATCATTGATAAACTTCGCGTCAATATCCTTTATCCGGATTTTTTCGCGAAACTCTTTCAAGGCTCGCCGGGTCGTATCATACCCCTTTTCCGTCGATCGGGTCATCTTTCCGGCCTGTCTCCGCTCCAAGACGTATTTATCGAAATATTCGTAGAATGACGCATCGCCCGAATCTTTCGGTTCTTCATTCGCTACAATCTCGCGCAGGCACGTTTTCGTCAACTTCTCGCCATTTACCAGAACATTATATATCCGGGTTCTAATTCGCGTCAACTCCTTCTCGATAATCAGTTTCAGCGCGTCGTCGATCGGTTCCTTCGTCTTATCATCCCACTCTTCGGGCAATAAGTCGATACCCATTGGATATTTCGGCTCTTCGCCATCAATGCGAGGAAATCGGATATATAACGGCATTCGGCCGTTCTTTTTCCGTTTATCGCTCCGAAGATATAAAGTCGGGGTCGGCAGTTTAATCATTTCGGTAGAATTTTCTCACAAGATAGCTTTTTTTATCCTTTTCTACCAGAGAACGTTTTGATATTTTTCGCCGATTCCTTGGCTATCGAGAGGTCGTATTTCAGATAGCGCTGGGTCATATTCACGGACTTATGCCCCAAATACTTCGAAATCGTATATATATCCACTTTATCCAGCACCAACAGCGTAGCAAAGGTATGGCGGGAGGAGTGGTAGGTTACGTGCTTATCGATTCCGGCCCGTTTCACGTGTTCACGAAGCGTTCGATTTACGGTCGGTTCGGTATAGGGATAGAAGATTTTATCACCGCTTCCCAACAAACGTCCGTTTTCGGATTTTTCTTCCAATATCTCCCGCGCCATCGGGAAAAGCGGGGTTATCACCTCGGATTTCGTCTTAATCATCCGCTTTTTTATCAATCCGTTCGAAAAATCCACGTCTTTCCAACATAAATCGCGTACGTCGGAGAAGCGGAGACCGCAGAAGCACGAGAATTGATACATTTTCAAAATCCGGTACTCTTTCGTATCTCTCGCAAACTTATCGGAGTAGTCGATCAAATGCAGGAGTTCGTCTTTCTCCAAATAGACCTCTTTTACCGCGGAATTCGGCATCTTGAACCACTTATACGGGTTTTCAACCGGGATATTCCGTTTAAGCATATCGAGAATCACCGTCCGCAGGTTTTTATGCTTCGGGTTCCGACCTCCGGCAGAATTCCCGTTTACTTCGCGCATATAGTTATCAAAATCTTCGATAAACGGGAGCGAAATATCGGAGATACGGAGCTCCGATCTAAACGCTTTCAAGACGTGAAAGGTCGTCATATAGACCCGGATCGTTTCGGGATTCAAGCCCTCTTTTCGTTTTCGTTCTACAAAGTCGAGGTAATAGTCGTAGAATGATCTATTTTCGGGTTTCACACGTCGTTTCCCGTCGTAGAACTCTTTTACCAGATCCATCGACAACTCCGTACCGTCGGCCAACAGCCGATTGATATAGAGATCGAGCTCCATAATTTTCCGGTTCAACTGGATAGCGAGGGTTTTATCCTTCGGTTCCATCCGTTTAGCATCCCAGCGACCGTCCCATACCTCCAAGCCCGTCGGAATTTTCGTACATCGGTCTCCGACTCTTATTCGCAGGTAAATCGGATACTTTCCGTTCCGTTTCAAGGGCTTATCATTTCGGATACATTTACAAATCGAGTAGTTCGCCATTTAAATCCCCAAAACAAGTGTAATATTCAGGGACTAAATAAGTTACAAAACATCAGATTATAAAGAATTTACAATAAATAATTATCTTTTTCTTAAAAAGACGAGCAGAAGGCCAATCGAGGAGATATAGACCGATTTAAGATTCGGGGGGCGCAAATAGGGGCGCACCGGTATAAATAGCTCTATTTTTCAGTGTATCTTTACATTACAATAGTCTTTATATTCAACTATCCAACAGGGTAAAATATCGTAAGTATCATATAATCAACGAATAGTGAGCTTCGCTTCAGACCTCACAGAAACCGCGTTGTAGGTGTCTGCAACGCGGTTTTCTTTTGTCCTGTTGCGGCGTTGTCCTGCCACAGCGTTTTGGGGCGTTATAAAGCGCCGCGCTGTTCCCTCTGCCGGCGTGGAGTGTCGGCGTGGAGTGTCGGCGCGGGGCCCGTGTGGGGTCCGTGTGGAATCTGTGTGGGGCTTGGATGCGGGGCGTGCTTCGGTGCGGAAATTGATTTGCATCAATTCCTCGTTCGCGCGAAACACCTAATTTTGTCGTCGGGAGTCGCTGCCGGCATCGCGCGGCAGGGCTTCCGCTTCCCGTTCGCTGTCGGAAGTCTCTCCGGCAGGCGCCGGGTGGCAATCGTGGAACGAACAAAAAATCGTAGAGAATGAAAGGAGTTGCACTCGCTGTGGCCCTGCTGGCGACCATGGCCCTGAATCTGTCGGCCCGCAATTTTACGCTCAGGGGGCGTTTTACCGATGTTGCGAACGATACGCTGCGGATAGAGTACGTCGTGCGCGAACCGGAAAAGAGGGTGGTGAATGCCGCTGTTCCCGTCGATGGCGAGGGTCTCTTCACCTATGAATGCTCGCTGGTGCAGGCCTGCCAGGCCTCTCTGGCCGTTCGCTCGACCGGTGGGAAGGAGTCTCTCTTTTTCGTCCCCGGCGAGCGTGCGGAGGTGGAGGGCCCCTTTGCCTCCGCCAGCGACTGGCGCATCGGGGGCTCGGCCTTCTATCAGCGGTTCGACAGCCTCCGGCAGCAGCTGGTACCCTTCTACCGGGAGTTTGACGCCGTGCGGGCCCGGTATGAGCGGGATGTGGCCGGGGGGCTCGACCGCACGGAGGCCGACAGCATCCGCAAGGCGGCCAATCTCGCCATAAACAGGCGGTTGTGGGTGGTTGCCGGCCGATACCTGAGCAGCCATACCGACGACGAGCTTTCGGTCGTGCTCCTGCTCAACCAGAACTATACGGAGATACTGCCCGCCATCCGGAGGCTCTCGCCCGAGGTGCGGAACGGGCGTTTCAGAAGCTACATCGACGTGATAGAGTCCATCTTCTCCCGCGTGGCCCGGGAGCAGCAGGCGGCCGCAGCCGCGAGGCCGGAGCTGGAGGTGGGGCGCCCTGCGCCGGACTTTACGCTGAAGGACATCAACGGCGAGGAGTTCCGGCTGAGCGCTCTTTTCGGACGGGGCAAGTATGTGGTCGTCGACTTCTGGGGGTCGTGGTGCTCGTGGTGCATTCGGGAATTCCCCACCCTGGAGGAGTACTGTCGCCGCTATGGGGAGCGGCTGGAGATTGTCGGCGTGGCCTGCAACGACAGGCAGGAGCGGTGGCGGGCCGCCGTGGCGAAGGGTCGGATGCCGTGGCTGCAGGTTTTCTCGCACGACGGAACCACGGAGGTGCGCTACGGCGTGACGGCCTATCCGTTCAAGGTTGTCCTGTCGCCCGAGGGGCGGGTGCTGGCGTGCTTCAAGGGGTCGGGCGAGGCTTTCTACCGGCTGCTCGACCGCCTGTTGCAGGGCGATTGACGGCGCCGTCGCTGTCGCGGGTGCGGCTGGGCGGCCGTGTGTGGCCGGGAGCGGCCGGGTGAGGCACCCCGTCTCCCGCGTGTGAAAGGCGGGCGTCCGGAAGCGGAACGGCCCGGTCGGATGAAATCCTGCGCTCCGGATAAGACAAAAACCCCTGTCCGCAACCATGCGGACAGGGGTTTTCGTTGAAGAGCGGGTCGAATCCGCGGCCCGGAGGCTTTGGGAACGGCCCGGGAATCGTTGGGGCCCCGTTCGGCGCTGGCCGGGTCCTCTCAGAGCCGGGTCTGTCCGGGAAAGGGCCCGGACGGCGGGCTTTGGGGGTCGTTACTTGCGCCAGAGGGCCGACATCTGCTCGAGCGTCTTGCCCTTGGTCTCGGGAACCATCTTCCAGACGAAGAGGGCCGACAGGAGCGACATGAAGGCGTAGATGCAGTAGGTGCCTCCCACGCTCCAGCCGCTCAGCGACGGGAAGGTGGCCGAAACCAGGAAGTTCGAGACCCACTGCGCCGCCACGGCGATGGCTACGGCCTGCGAGCGAATCGTGTTGGGGAAAATCTCCGAGATGAGCACCCAGCAGATGGGGCCCCACGACATCATGAACGAGGCGGTGTAGAGGATGATGAAGACGAGCGCCGCAAGGCCGATGGCGTCGGTGAACGACAGCACGGCGAGGGCCAGCATGCCTATCATCATGCCCGTCGAGCCAATCATCAGCAGCGGCTTGCGTCCCACCTTGTCGACCGTGAAGATGGCCACCACCGTGAAGATGATGTTGACCACACCCATGACGACCGTCTGGAGCATCGAGGCGTCGCCCGTGGCTCCCATGTTGGCGAAGATGCGCGGTGCGTAGTAGAGTACCACGTTGATGCCGATGGCCTGCTGGAAGAACGAGAGCAGCACGCCCACGGCGATGACCATGCCTCCGTAGGCGAAGAGCCGCTCGCGCCGCTCGTGGACCGTCGACTTGATGTCGGCCAGAATCGAGTGTGCCTCCGAGGTGCCGTTGATGCGCTCCAGAACGGCGAAGGCGCGCCGGTCGTCCCCCTTGAGGGCGAGGTAGCGCGGCGTCTCGGGGACGAGCAGGATGAGCAGCAGGAAGGCGCCTGCGGGGAAGGCCTCCGAGAGGAACATCCGCCGCCAGCCGACGGCGACCATGGCCGTCTGGATGGCCTCGGCGGTGTCGCCCAGGTTGTTGCGGATGAGGTAGTTGACGAAGTAGACCACCAGCATGCCGAAGATGATGGCGAACTGGTTGCACGAGACGAGCGTGCCGCGGATGCGTGCCGGTGAGATTTCGGCGATGTACATCGGGCACAGGGCCGAAGCCAGGCCGACGCCCACGCCGCCGATGATGCGGTAGAAGTTGAACGATATGAGCAGCGCGCGCGAGGCTTCGCCGTAGGGCAGGATGCCGCTTTCGGGCCACCACGACCCGACGGCCGAGACGAAGAAGAGCACGGCGGCCACGATGAGCGAGCGCTTGCGGCCCAGCCGCGAGGCGCAGAAGCCCGAGATGGCGCCGCCGATGATGCAGCCCAGCAGGGCGCTCGAGGCGGTGAAGCCGTGCAGCCACGGCGTGTAGTCAAAGTCGCGCGCCGTGCGGAAGAATTGGTCGAGCGCCTGTTCGGCACCCGAGACTACGGCCGTATCGTAGCCGAAGAGCAGGCCGCCGATGACGGCGACCATGACGATGGAGAGCAGGTAGAGGCGGCTCCCCGTTTTGGGTTCCGAGGTCATTGTCGAGGGGTTGGTTTTGGCGGGGCGAGAGGAAGAGGTTGGCCGCTCCGGCGCGGATGACGGCGGGGTTGAGCCCCAGCGGACGCATCAGGTCCAGGCCGTAGCGGAACGAGAAGGCGATGCCCTCCTGCGTGGCGCGCAGCAGGTGGGCCGTGGTGTGGCGGTTGAGGTCGAGGCGGTGGATGCAGGCACCCGGGCAGCGGTTGCCCAGCACACGCTCGGCGCCGTTGCCGAAGGGGACCACCAGCAGGCCGTCCGACCCGACGGGGACGCTCTCGGCCAGGCGGTTCATCGCGGCGTAGTCGAGCGTCTGCTGCGTGACGTTGCGGCGCATCCACGAGTTCATGATGCCCGTGCCGTTGATGCAGAGCAGGATGCCGTAGCGGGGCTGCTCGGGGCGGTGGTTGACGTGTACGAAGGTGTTCACGCGCGAGAGGGGGTCGGCACGGCGCGTGTCGACCACGCCGCTCGTGCCGCTCGTGCCGCCCGTGGCGGCCACCTCGCCCGCCTCCAGCACGTTGAGCGAGAAGGCGTTGTTGGGCTGGTCACCCGCGCGGTAGGAGATGGGCGTGCCGGCCGGGATGCCGAAGCGCTCCTCGGTCCGGGCGTCGGTGCGGGCCTCGATGCCGATGGAGGCGCCGGCGCGGGGCAGCATCGCGTGGGGGATGCCGTAGTAGTCGGCCACGAAGTCGGCGCGGCGCTCCTCGGCGAAGTCCCAGAGAATCTGCTCCGAGAGGCCGCCCACGGTGGTCGAGATGTCGCCCGAGAGGCGGAAGGCGATGTAGTCGCCCGGGAGCATCACCTTGTCGATGCGGGCGAAGAGTTCGGGTTCGTTGCGGCGGACCCAGGCCAGCTTCGAGGCGGTGAAGTTGCCCGGCGAGTTGAGCAGGTGCTCCAGGCAGCGTTCGCGGCCGAGGGTTTCGAGTGCCTCGGCGCCGATTTCGACGGCGCGCGAGTCGCACCAGATGATGGCCTTGCGCAGGGGGTGTCCCGTGCAGTCGACGCAGACCAGGCCGTGCATCTGGTAGGTGATGCCGACGGCCCTGACGTCGTCGAGCGGGTGTCCCGCCTCGCGCAGGGCGTCGAGCCCCACGCCGACGTAGTACCACCACAGGTCGGGGTCCTGTTCGGCCCAGCCGCTGTGGCGGGCCTCGATGGGCATCTCCTGCGCGGGCTGGGTGGCCTAGGCGACGCAGGCGCCCGTTTCAATGTCCATTAGCGACACCTTCACCGAAGAGGAGCCGATGTCTATGCCTAAACTTTTCATGAATGCGAAGATTGGGGTTGCCGGAAGTTCGAATTTCGGCAAGTAAAAGCTTATCTGCAAACGTTAGGGCTCTTTTTCGTGAACGGAAAAGGTCGCACGGGAGGGTGTTGCGGCGCGTGGATGCTGTGGGGGCGGAGAGGTTCCCCGCAGCGGGGCGGTTCTCCGGCGCAGGTGAGGCGCTGTTGCGAGGGGGACGGAGCGGTTGGAGGGGTGCCGGAGCGGTGTGGCATGGGGGTGCGGCGTAAGGCGGTTCCCCGGTGCGGGTGAGGCCGGTGGATTGCGAAGGGCGGTGTCGAGGGTCCGGAATGGTTGGCGGGGTGCGGTGCGGGCTTCCGTTTCTCTGGCGGGCGCAGGGGGCCGGGTGCGACTGAAAGGGTCGGCGATGCCGGGCGGGCAGGGGCTTCCCGGGGCTCGGACGGGTTTCCCCGGGGTCGGATGGGTTTTTCCGGGGTCGGACGGCGGGGCGATTTTCCGGCGGCGGGGCGGGTGCGACGGCTTCTGCGAGGTCTGCGGTGCGTTCGGGCGGCTCTCATTGCGAAATACCCCGGCTGAAGCCGGGGTGAGGGATGCCGCATGCGGGTTGCGGACCGAAGGGCCGGCATCGGCGCGGGGTGATTCATCGGGCGGGTACGGGCTCCGGTTGGCTCCCGGGCCTGTTCCCGGCTCCGTGGGGACCGATTCGGGCCTCTTTCCGAAGCCGGTTCCGATTCCCGGCTCCATCGGGCCCCGGGTTTTGTTCCCGGGTCCTGTCCCCGGGCTCGGGCCCACCGCCTCCCGTTCCGGGCCCTTGCTACTTGCGAATCGGGCGGATGACGCGCGCCGGATTGCCCGCCACAATGGTGTCGGCCGGGACGTCGTGCGTGACCACCGAACCGGCCCCCACGATGGCGTTCTCACCGATGGTGACCCCCGGAAGCACCACCGAGCAGGCCCCTATCCAGGCGTTGCGGCGGATGAGAATCGGCCGCCCGTAGACGTTGTGGCGCAGCTCGGGCTCCTCGGCATGGTTCTCGGTGATGAGGTTGACGTTGGGGCCGATGAAGACCCCCTCCTCAAGGGTGATGCCGCCGCGGTCCATGAAGGTGCAGCCGTTGTTGACGAAGACGCCCCGGCCGAAGCGGATGAACTGTCCGAAGTCGGTGTGGAACGGGGGAACGACCCATACCGAGTCGTCGAGTTGCTGGCCGGTCAGCTCGCTCAGGGCGGCGCGCACCTCGGCGGGGGTGCGGTAGGAGGAGTTGAGTTCGCCGGTGATGCGCATGCCGCGCAGCAGCGCCTCGTAGAGGCGGGGATATTCGGGGTCGCTGTCGAGGATGAGCTCGCCCGCTTTCATGCGTTCGAAGATGTCTGCCATGGTATTCGGATGTCGGGCGATGGGTCCGACGGTGCAAAGATAGCGCTTTGTGCGCTGCGGGGGATGACCGGAATTCCGGTTTGTGCAACCCCGATTCCGGCAGGGGCGATGGCGGGGAGCGGGACGGAGCTGCGGGGAAAGGAGGAGGGCGGCGGAGCGGCCGTGCGTGACTCTTTTATAATAAGGAGCCAGGGGGGGAGTGGATGGAGCCGGGGTGGCGGATGAACCCGGGGAAGCGTAAGGGATTGTTCCGCCCCGACCTTGGGCGTTCGGAATAGCGGACGGAGAAGGCGGGTAGGATTCGGGCTGCGGCGGCCCTTTTCCGGCGGGTTGGCGCGGGCGTCCTCCTCGCTCGGAGCGGCGGATGGCGGAGGTGAAAACCGGGTGCGGGGTCGACTTTTTGCGGCGGGCGGCGCGGGAGCCCTCCTCGTTCGGGGCAGCGGGTTGGTGCGGGCGCTCCCCTCGTTCGGAGCAGCGGGCGAAGAAGAAGAAAACCGAGTGCGAGGTCGACCTGTCGCGGCGGAGGTGGGCGATGGTGTGGGCTCCGGGCATGCGGCGGGTCCTTTTGCGGCAGGCGGAGGCGGCGAAAACCGGGTGCGGGGTTGACTTTTTGCGGCGGGCGGCGCGGGAGCCCTCCTCGTTCGGAGCGGCGGGTGGAGAAGGCGGGTAGTACTCGGGTCTGCGGCGGTCCTTTTCCAGTGCGGCGCCGGCTTCGGGTCTGCGGCGGCCCTTTCGGGGCGGTGCGGGAGCCCTCCTCGTTCGGAGCGGCGGGTGGAGAAGGCGGGTAGGATTCGGGCTGCTGCGGGCCCTTTTGCTGCGGGGGAAGCGAGGAGTTTGGGGCTGCGGCGGGACTTTTCCGGCAGGCGGTGCGGGCGCTCCCCTCGCTTCCCTCGCTCAGAGCAGCGGGCGGAGGCGGGCGGAGGGGCCCAGACGCATCGAGGCGTAGTCGATGCCTGAAAGCAGGCAGAGCCCCGGCCGTTTGCCCGGCTCGACGCTCCCCAGCTCCTGCTCCATCCCCAGCGCGCGGGCGCCGTGGAGCGTGGCCCAGGCGATGAGCTCCCCGAGCGGTACCTCCTCCAGCTGCCGCATCTCCTCGAAGAGCGACATGGCGGGGTTCGAGGCCGGCGAGTCGGTACCCAGGCAGATGAGGGCGCCGTTGCGCCGCAGCAGCTCGACGGGCGGGCGAAGCCCCGAGATGTGGCGGTTCGAGGTGGGGCAGAGGCACCAGTAGAGCGGTGCGGTGAAGTGTTCGCGCAGCTGGTCGATATCCTCCTGCGTCGTGCAGGTGGCGTGGACCAGCAGCAGCGAGCGGTCGCGGGGCGTCTGCTCGACCAGCCGGCGCGTCGGCGAGCCGTAGTGGAGGAAGTCGCACGAAAGCCCCTCGCTGCGGTACCACTCCCACAGCCCGCCCTTCCCGCGGAAGAGCTCCTTCTCGTCGGGCGTCTCGAGGTAGTGGAGCGAGAGGGGCGCGTCGCCCTCGCGGGCAAGCGCCGCGAAGGGGGCCTCCTGCACGGCGTAGAGCGAGTGGGGCGTGGGCGAGGTGTCGGGCTCGGCGAGCAGCGGCGCGAGGTGCTCCGTGGAGCTGCTCCGCAGTCCGAAGAGCTCGGCGAAGGTGTGGTAGCGCAGTGCGCTTTGCCGCTTGGTGGCGAACGAGGTCATCCCGTTGGAGGTGTCGCCCACGGCACGGATGCCGCGGCTGCGCATGGCGGCGTCGATGCGGTCGGCTGCGCGGTGGCGCTCCTCACCGCTCACGGCGTGGCGGTGGGCCCGCAGCGCGCGGATGAAGCCCCGGAAGCCGCACCCCGCGGGAATCATCCCCGCCAGGTGTGCCAGTTCGAGGTGGCAGTGGGCGTTGACCAGCCCCGGAAGGAGCACCCCGCCGTAGAACTCCACGCCGGCCAGGCGGTCGGGCTCGGCGCACTGCTCCACGCCGAGGATGCGCCCCCCGGCGTCGATGCTCACCAGCGGGTGGCGCAGAAAGCCTCCCGGCTGCCAGAGCAGGTTAGAGGCTATCCGCCGGATGGGCTGCGCGGAAGAATTCATCGGCGAAGATGCGGATGTCGAGTTGGCGGATGTAGAGGCTCTCGACGGCCTGCGCCGTCGGGGGCGTGTAGTCGATGCGCAGGTCGCGCATGGTGACGGAGGGGCGTCCGGCCGCCTCGCGCGGCAGGAAGAGGTTGAGGTGCAGCCTGCGCGTGGTGCTGTCGGTGGTGAAGTGGCGCGAGAAGCGCTCCTCCTTGCCGCGGCGCAGCGTGAAGGTGTAGCCTCCCGTGCGGCTGCCGTCGCAGCGCTCAAGCCACGCCGAGCCCCGCAGCCCGGGGTTGCGGTCGAGCGAGTCGACCGTATAGCAGACCGAGAGGTCGTATTCGCCCGCAAGGAGGGTGTCGAGGCGGACGTGGAGCCGCGCCGTGTCGCGCAGCGTGCGCACGCGCACCAGCGAGTCGGTGTAGACGCGCCGCGTGAAGGTGCGCCGCGCCACGTTGTCGATGGTGTCGAGGATGGAGACCTCGTGCTCGTAGCGCTTGCCCTCCTCCTCGAGTATGCGGATGGACTCCTCGACCACGTCGCCCAGGCGGGCGCTCTTGCGCTTCGAGAAGTTGCCGATGGTGTACTGCACGTCCTCGGTCGTGTAGCCGTAGCGGGCGAAAATCGGCTCGTAAATCTCGAGCGAATCGAGGCGGAGCCGCTCCGTGGTGATGTAGGCGTTGGTCAGGAAGGCGTCGTGGAAAATCAGCGCCAGCTCATTGTCGGGGATGATTTTGTGGCGCGTGCAGGCTCCGGCCATCAGGCCGAGCAGCAGCAGCGCCGCCAGTCGGATGCGGTATTTCATGGTTCGGTACGTTTTATCATGCTGCGCACGGTGAGGTGCGTGATGAGCCCCGCCACAAGGGTGAAGGCCACGGCGACGGCCGCCAGGTCCGTCCAGCGGAACTCGACCGGGTAGCTCTGCATCAGGAAGCTCTCGGCCGGGATGCGGATGAGGCCGTAGTGCTGCTGGAGCAGCGTCGCGCCCACGCCCAACACCACGCCCAGCAGCGCCCCCGCGCCGCTGATGAGGGCCCCCTCGGCGCTGAAGAGCCTCCGCAGGAAGGAGGTGTCGGCACCCAGCGCACGGAGCGTCGCGGCGTCGTCGCGCTTCTCGACGATGAGCATCGCCAGCGCCCCGACAATCGAGAAGGAGGCGATGACGAGCACCAGCAGCGAGATGAAGAAGATGCCCCACTTCTCGTAGCGCATGATGCGGTAGAGCGAGGCCTGCATCTCGGCCCGCGTGCGGAGCCGGAAGTCGTCGCCCGCGATGCGGGCCACGCGGGCGGCCACCTGTTCGGCATCGGCCCCGGGCGCGGTGCGCAGCAGCAGCGCCGAGGCGCGGCCCGGGTAGTTGAACAACTCCTGCGCCATGTGCAGCGAGCCGAGCACGTAGCGCCGCTCGGTTTCGAGGTCGAGGACGTAGACGCCCCCCACCGGCTCGCGCTGCCGCGTGTAGCTGTCGAGCGGCAGCAGCGTCGAGAAGGAGCTCCGCCGCAGGGCGTAGAGCGTCACCTCGGCGTCGGCCAGCGTGCGGATGCCCAGCGTGTAGGCCATTGTCTGGCCGATGACGAGCCGTTCGAGCTCGCCCACGTGCAGCCGTGCGTCGCCCCCCGCCACGATGCTGTCGAGCGGCAGCACCTTCGCGTAGGCGTCGTCGGCCCCCCGCAGCGTGGCCACCGCCTGGCGGCCGTGGCGCTCGAGCAGCAGGTTCTGCTCGAGGATGAACGAGAGGGCCTCGACCCCCGGCGCGGCGGCCAGCGCCGCCGTGTCGAGCCTCGCCGTTTCGAAGGTCATCCCCGCGGCGGGCGTGAGCGTCAGGTCGGCGTCGAAGGCCCCGCCCATCTGCCGGATGAGGCTCTCGAAGCCGTTGAAGACCGAGAGCAGGATGAGCATCGCCGCCACGGGCATGGCCACGGCCACGACGCTCAGCCCCGCGATGAGGTTGATGACCGAGTGGGACTTGGGCGCGAAGAGGTAGCGGCGGGCGATATGGCGGGGCAGGTTCATGCGGCGGCGAGGGGTGCGGTGCGGAGCGGTCGGGTCAGTGTTTGAGCGCCTCCTCGATGTGCTCGATGTATTCGAGCGAGTCGTCGAGGAAGAACTGCAGTTCGGGGACGTTCTTCAGCTGGTTGCGGATGCGCTGGCCCAGCGCCCGGCGCACGAACCAGTTCTCGTGCTCGAGACGCTCCATGAGCTCGCGGCTCTTCTCGAAGGGGAAGACGCTCACGTAGATTTTGGCGTAGCTGAAGTCGGGCGAGACGCGCACCGCCGTGACGGTGACGAGCAGCCCGCGGACCAGCGCGGCCCCCTCCTTCTGGAAGATATCGGCGATGTCCTTCTGAATCTGACGGGCGATTTTCTGCTGACGGGTCGTTTCCATGGTGTTATCTGTTTTTCTTGTCGTAACTGAATTCGACGCCGGCCTTCTCGCGTTTGCGGCGCGGCGTGTTCCACGAGTCGAAGCCCTCCTTGTTGAAGCGGTAGCTCAGGCCGATGCTGATGTTGAGGTTGTCCATCGGCGAGCGCAGCGGCGTGGCCCAGAAGGGGTTCTCGGCGCCGTCGGTGGTGTTGTCCGCATACTTGTTGCGGTTGCGCACGATGTCCGAGTAGCCGAAGTAGTAGCGGGCCCGCAGGTTGAGCTCGAAGCGGCGGATGAGGATGGCGATGCCGGCGCCGCCGGCCAGGCCGTAGCCCCAGCGGTTGTCGCGCTCGACCTTGAAGGGGTAGTCGCCCCGCCAGTCGGGGCGCCCGGCGTCGCGCAGCACCTCGTCCTCGTAGGTCGACGAGATGTTGTAGGAGAAGGTGGCCGCCGCCTCGAGGTAGAGCCTTACGCGGTGCTTGAAGAGGTAGGCGTGGGGCTGCCAGACGATGGGCAGCACTACCGAGTTGACGCGACGCGTGTAGTACCTGTAGTCCTTCTTGTCCTCGACCTGCGAGGCGTTGAGGGCGAACGAAAAGCCCTGCTGGAGGAACTCCAGGTCGGCGCCGAAGCCCCCCACGAAGCGCTGCTTGCCGTAGTGGCGCCACGTCAGGCCGGCGCTGTACATGCCCCACACGCCGCGCGTCTCCTGCGTGGGCTGGAAACGGGCGCTGCCCATGCCGTAGCCCACGACGAAGCCCAGCGTGTGCTGCGCCCGCGCGCTTGCGCAGCCCAGCAGGGCCGCGGTCAGTAGTCCGATGATTGCAAATCGTTTCATTGGGTCTCTCTCTGCGGGGGCGCGTCAGCGCATGAACATGCCGCCCGTGGTATTCATGGTGTTGTTGAAGCGCTCCTGGTTGGCCTGGCGCTCCTGCATCTCGCGCTCGCGGCGCCCCTTGTCGCCCTCCTTGGCCAGCTTCTCGGCCTCGCGGCGCAGACGCTGCTCCTCGCGCTCGTCGAGCGTGCGGATGAGCGACTCCATCGTCACGGGGGCGAATATCCGCGACATGTCCATCGTGAACTCCATCTCCCAGTTGGCCTTGGTGGTGAAGGTGTCCTCCCCGTCGTCGTTGGCGTAGAGCTCCGTGCGCTCGGGCTGGCGCCGCTCGACAAGGTTGCCCGCATCCCACTTGCCGTTGCCGTTCCTGTCCTCGATGACGCGGAAGCGGATGTCGCCCGCCGGCACGTAGTTGAACTGGCAGAGGCCGCTGCTCAGGTCGCGCCGCTCCTGCTTGAGCTTGCCGCCGCCGTCGAGCATCTGGATGATGTAGCGCGTCCCGTCGTCGGGCGCCACGACGTTGATTTTCACCGTCGAGAACTTCTCGGGGTCCATCGTCGCGCGCGACTCCACGATGGAGTCGTTCGAGAAGCCGGCGATGTCGGTGATGGCCCCCGCGGGGATGGTGAGCGTATACTTCGAGGCGGGAACCCACTCGGTGCGGATGTGCCAGCGGCGCAGCTGCGCCGTGTCGCGCACGATGCGCAGCGGCACCTCCTCGTGGGTGCTGTCGGGGTAGTCGCGCGTGAGCACCAGCGAGGCCGAGTCGAGCCGCGCCAGCGGGTAGTCGAAGTCGACGACGAGGTCCTCTTCGGGGTTGATTTCGCCCGAGGTGACGAACTTCCAGGCGAAGGGGTTCTTCTCGGCCGGCGGGGTCCACTCCTCGCCCGCCTCCTCGGCCTTGCGCTTCTCGCGTTCGAGCTTCTCGCGCTCGCGCTCCTCGGCCTTGGTCTCGACGAGGCGCCATGCGAGCTTCAAATCCTCGGTCACCTCCTGCAGCTGGCGGATGGAGTCGTGCTTGAAGTAGGTGATGGTGCCGCGGATGGTGTCGGGAAGCGACTCGGAGGGCATGTTGAACCACAGCGCCACCGTATCGCGCCCCACGGTCTGGGGGTCGATGATGACCCGCTCGTCGGGGATGCTGTCGAAGTGGATGCGCACGATGCGCGGGTGGGCCGAGGCGAAGTAGAGCATCGCCTGGTGCTGGAGCGGACGGGCCGTCTCGGAGAGCATCTGGCGGCGGAAGGCCACGTCGGTGAACATGCGGAAGTAGAGCTGCGGCTCGGCTGTCACGTAGCGGCGCAGCGAGTCGTACCAGATGGCGAAGTCGGGCAGCTCGAGCGGGTTCTGCAGCTCCTCGATGAAGCCCACCTGGTCGACTCCGGGTTCGTACATCTGGTTGTCGTTCGTATCCTCGATGGCGTAGAGCCGGTAGGGGATGGGCTTGAGGTTCTGGGCGATGAAGATGCCGTTGGTCTCGGCCCGGGCGATGACCGAGGGCTTGCGGTTGAAGATGGTCGAGTCGTACTCGGGGGTCTCGTCCAGCGAGTCGGCCGGGTAGAACCAGATGAAGCTCTTCGACACGGAGTCGGTCTTGTAGCTGTCGGCCGTGTAGCCCGAGAGAATCATCGAGTCGATTTCGTCGCCCGTCGAGAAGACGTAGCGCATCGAGTAGAGCGGGTTGTTCTCGTTGTTGTCCTGGATGGCGCTGCCGAAGTTGAGCGCATAGGTGGTGTTGGGCTCCAGCGTGTCGCGCAGCTGGATGACCAGCCCGCGTCCGCGCAGCGTCAGCGTCGGCTTCTTCTTCATCTGCGGCGAGGTGAAGAACTCCTTCTGCTGGTCCTTGATTTGGACGAACTCGTCGAAGCCGATGTAGATTTTCATCCCCTTGGGGACGGTGGGTACGTTGCGCGTGTAGTTGTCGGGCGTCATGGTGAGGATGACCGGCGGGAGCGTATCCTTGGGGCCGCCCGTGGGGGTCATCATCGTGGCGCAGCGGCTCAGCAGCGTCGAGCCGAAGAGCAGCAGGACGCCCAGCCGAAGGGCGCGCAGGGTATGTCGGGGCATGGCGTTCATCGTTGTCTGGTTTTGAGGGTCGTCTCGGGCTCGGCTTCGGGGTCGTAGTTGTTGACGAAGCGCCAGCCGTCCTCGACGTAGACCGAGTCGGTGCGCCACGGGCGGAAGGTGAGCCGCGCCGAGTAGGGGCCTCCCGAGAGGTCGATGTCCTGGCGGCTGTAGGCGTAGCGGCGGTTGCGCGTGTCGGCGACGATGACCATCAGCGGCGTGCCCGAGACGGTCATCGTGAAGTTGCCCGTTCCGGAGTCGCGCGAGGCCGTGGCCATCGGGTTGCGCTTGGTCTCCTCCTCGTCGTACTTCGAGGTGATGATGCCCAGCGTGGCGTCGTCGTAGGTGGCCACCTTCCAGTCGGTGGTGTCGACCGCATAGGCGTAGGCCTTGAGCGCGGTGAGCTGCTCGGGCGTCGCCCCTTCGGTGGTCTCGACGTAGGGCTCGATGATGTACTGCGCCTCGAGCGGCGGGGTGTAGAAGTCGTTGCGCATGAACCACGACTTCGACTCGTCGTAGCTCTGCTTCCAGGGGCGGAAGACCACCGTCGAGTAGAGGCGCGGCATGTTCTCGCCGAAGCCCTGCTGGCGGTAGCCGTAGAGGCGCAGCTCGGGGTTGACGGCCACCACCAGCGCGCTCGACCGCGTGATGCGCATCGTCAGCCAGCCGCGTGTCCCCTCGGCCTCGTAGGGCTCGGCCGTGGCCAGCGGCGCGTTGTCCTTGAGCGAGGGGTCGCGCCGCGAGGTGATGATGCCCGCCAGCGCATCCTCGTAGCTCGTCACCTCCCACTCGGAGGTGTCGGCCGCAAAGGCATAGGCAAGGGTCCCCTCGAGCGCCTCCACGTCGCTGCCCGAGGCGCTCTGGAGCAGCGGCTTGAGCACGTAGGAGGTGTCGTAGGAGACATCCTTGAAGCATCCGCCCAGCGCTGCCAGGAGGCAGAGGGCGGCCGTTATTCTGAGTCGTTTTCCGTTCAGCATGTCGTCGGTTCGTTGTCGTGTTTGAGCGCCGCGAGCATCTCGCCCACCGTGAGCCCCGTGACCGGATGGCGGCGCGTGCGCATGATTTCGCAGAGCGGAACCAGCGCGAACTCCCGCTCGGCCAGAAGCGGGTGGGGAACCACCAGGCGCGGGGTGTCAATCACCCGGTCGTCGTAGAAGAGGATGTCGATGTCGATTGGGCGCGAGCAGTAGCGGCTCCCCGTGCGGGCACGCTCGACGGCCTCGGCCGCGCGGTTGCGCCCCAGCTCGTTCTCAATCTGCTCGATGGTGTCGAGCACCTCGAGCGGCGAGAGGTCGGTGGTCACCTCGATGGCCTGGTTCGAGAAGCGCTCCTCGGCCTCGAAGCCCCACGGGGCGCTCTCGTAGCGGTGCGAGCAGCGCAGTACGGCTCCCACCCGTTCGTTGAGCAACTGTTGTGCCCGTTGCAGGCGCCGTTTTACGTCGCCGACGTTTCCTCCTGTCAAAAATACCACACGTGCCATAACTCCATAGCGTTGACGTTAACGTAATCCTATCATTTTGCTCACCGCGAGGGCGAAGTGCGTGAAGACAATCGTGGGGTTGCCGTTCTGCGAGATTTGCGCCTGGGCGCTCTCGACCTGGGCCACCAGCGGCTCAATGTTGTGCGAGTCGACATAGGGGCAGAACTTGCGGCAGAAGTCCAGCTCCTCGCCCCAGAGGTAGCAGACCGAGTCGATGCCGGCGTGGAGCACGAAGCTCTCGCGCAGCAGCCGCGCCATGTCGCGCAGGAAGGCCCGCTGCTGCTCGCGCGTGAGGGCGGCCACCTGCTCGGCCCACCCCAGCAGCTCGAGGTGGCGGTTGTTGTAGCTCAGCCGCATGAGCGAGCAGAAGAGCGTGAAGTTTTCGTGGCGCAGCGTGTCGCTCTCGCCCGCCGCCAGGCGCTGCAGCTCGAGCAGGTCGCCCCCGGCCAGCCGCGCCATGTTGCGGGCGCGCAGCGGGTCGTCGACCCCCAGCCGGAAGGCCTCCTCCTCGAGCACGCGCGGCTCGAGGCGCGGCACGGTGACCTCCTGCGTACGCGAGAGGATGGTCGGCAGCAGCAGCTCGGGCTGCTCGCTCACCAGCAGGAAGAGGGTCCGCTCCCACGGCTCTTCGAGAATCTTGAGCAGCTTGTTGGCCGCCTCCTCGTTCATCGTCTCGGGCAGCCAGACGAGCATCGTCTTGTACTCCGCCTCGTAGCTCTTGAAGGAGAGCTTGCGGATGATGTCGTCGGCCTCGCGGGCCGAAATCATCCCCTTGAGCGTCTTGCCCAAATCGAGGCTGTCGTACCACATCTGGGGCGAGAAGTAGCCTCCGGTGCGGGTGAAGAGTTCGCGGAAGAGGGGAAGAAACTCGTCGCTGCGCACCGCCTCGCCCGACTTCTTGCCCTGGCGGTTGACCGGGAAGACCAGATGCAGGTCGGGGTGGGCCAGTTCGGCAATCTGCCGGCAGTCGGGACACTCGCCGCACGAGTCGCCGTTGCGGCGGTGGCGGCAGCAGAGGTACTGCACGTAGGCCACGGCCAGCGCCAGCGCGCCCCGTCCGGCGCTTCCCGTGAAGAGCTGGGCGTGGCTCACGCGCCCCGAGTCGATGCCCTGCACGAGGTGGCGCTTGAGCTCCTCCTGTCCGATGATGTCGGCAAATCGCATGCGAATCTTCTCCTTTCTGTTCCTTGTTTCGTTGTTTCGTTGTTTCGTTGCGGGGCCGGCTCTCCCCTTCCTGCCCCCCCCGGCTACCGGCGGTGAAGCGCCGAGCGGAGCATCGCCTTCAGGTCGATGTGCTCGCGCCGTACGAGGTAGGCCGTATAGCCCGCAAATGCCACTATGTTAAACGCATAGCTCAACCAAATATTGTCCAGGACGACCCCGGCCCGCTCGCAGACGAAGAAGAGCGCGAGGGCCGTGACGACATACTCGCCCATGCGCCGCCAGTCGTAGGGCGTGGGGAAGAAGCGGCGGTTGAGCCACCAGCTGACGGCCACCATCGCCGTTTCGCTGGCCAGCCGCGCCCAGGCCGCCCCGAAGTAGCCCCAGCGGGGAATCATCAGCCACCCGAAGCAGAGCATCGCCACGAGGCCCGTCCCCGTGACGACGATGGCCAGCGAGGTGCGCTCCTCGCGCTTGTACCAGAACGAGAGGTTGAGCCAGACGCCCGTCAGCACGTTGGCCCCCAGCACGACGGGCAGGATGTAGATGCCCTCGCGGAAGTCACGCCCCACAATCAGCGCGAAGAGGTCGCGGAAGAGGGCGATGCCCAGGAAGATGAGCATCGAGGCCATGACGTAGTACTTGAGTGCCGCGGCGTTCATGGCGACGAACTCCGACTTGCGGAAGTTCGAGAGGAAGAAGGGCTCGGCCGCCAGGCGGTACATCTGGTAGAAGAGCATCATCACCACGGCAATCTTGGTGATGGCGCCGTAGACGCCCAGCTGGGCCATCGCCCCCTCGGGGACGAGGTACTTGATGAGCTGGCGGTCGATGAACTCGTTGGCCGTGCCGGCCAGTCCGCCCACCAGCAGCGGCAGCGAGTAGGCGAAGACGGCCGTCAGCAGGCGGCGGTCGATGCGCGGAAGGACGCGGTCGGTGGTGAGGAGGATGACGCACCAGGTCACCACGCTGGCCGCGAGGTTGGCCACGAAGACCCACCCCACGCCGAACTCCGTGGCGAAGAGCCCCGCCATGCCGAAGGCGAAGGCCAGGGCGACGTTGAGCACCACGTTGAGCGCCTTGATGGCCACGAAGGTCATGGCGCGCCCCTGTTCGCGCAGCCGCGAGAAGGGGATGCAGGCCGAGACGTCGAAGAGAATGATGAGCCCCACCCAGACGATGTAGTCGGGATGGGCGGCGTAGGCCGGGCCCATGGCGGCGGAGATGCCCTGGCGGAAGAGCAGGATGAGGGCGAAGAAGAGCACGGCGGCCAGCGAGGTGGCGCCCCACGTGGTGGCGAAGAGCCGGCGCTTGGCGCCCTGTACGTCGCCGCCGGCCTCCTCGGCCTTGGCCGAGAAGCGGAAGTAGCTCGACTCCATGCCCATCGTCAGGAGGGTGAGGGCCAGCGGGATGAGGGCGTAGACATCGGTGACGATGCCGTAGGTCTCCTGCCCGAAGATGCGTGTATAGTAGGGCGTGAGCAGGTAGCTCAGGAACCGCACCACGATGGTGCTGATGCCGTAGACGGCGGTCTGTTTAGCCAGTTTTTCGAGCATGACGCGGATACAAGTGTGCAAATATACGAAAAGGCGCGGGCAAAAGGCCACGCTTGCGCGCGTTTTTTGCCGGTGGGCCGTCCATATTTTGCAAAGATAGCGATTTTGTCGGGAATAAGGGCCGCGTCGGCTCTTCTTTCTTTGAAAGAAGGGGGTGCGGAGGGGGCGCCGTGGCGGGGGAGGTGAGGAGCCGGCGACGGCGGGAGGAGGGGGAGACGACGGTGGTGACGGCGGAAGGCGGCGGGAGAAAGGATGGCGACGCAGAGAAGGGCGGGAGGCGGAAAGGCGACGGAGGGGGCATTGGCCGGCCACCCGGTCGGTGGGCTGCTGCGGGGGGGCGGTGATGGGGAAGACGGCAGGAGAGACGGCGGGGGCGGGGGCGAGTCGGGGTGTGGTTCCGGCAGGAGGAGGAGACGAATGTGGCGGCGGAAGGCGGGGAGTGGGCGGAGAGGAGTTTCGGCGGCATCGGGGAGGAGGCTGGATGCCGGGTATCGGGAAGAGGTGAGCGATGTGGGCGGGTTGCGGGCGGACGATGCGGGTGCTCCGGAGGGCGTAGACGGGGTGCAGGCGAGGGAGGCGGGCTGGACGGGTCGGGTGTTGCCGGAGAAGGGGGCTTCGGAGTGAATCGGGGTGTGGCGGAGCGGGCGGGGAGCCGGCGGCGGCAAAAAATGGGGGTGGAGGTGCAATTCGGAGGGGGTGCGGAGTACGGTTTTTGCAGGAATTTCGTAAATTTGTTTGGAAATGCGCTGCGATGACGCCGTACCGGGTGCCGCACCTTGCCGGCCCGAGGGTCGGGCGAAGGCTCCGGCCGGGGAAGGAGAGCACCGCCGGAGAAAAGGCTCCGGCCGGGGAAGGAGAGCACCGCCGGAGAAAAGGCTTCGGCCGATGAGAAAAACGCCGCCGGGAAGAGGGCTTCGCTCGGGAGAAAGGAGAAAAACATCCGTCGGGGCGGGGACTGCCGGCAGGGCGAGGCCTGACGTCGGGATGGAGCCCCTCCTTCGGGAAGGGATGTTCGACCGGGCGTAGGTCTCTGCCGGAGAGCTATCCTACCTCCGCAAGGGCGTGTGCAGCAGCCGTTTCTGACCCGTCAAAAACAACTGACCATGTGGAACTTTTTCGAAAAACTTTGTCATGAGGGACATCGCTCCGAGCCGGTGGCCGAGACCGAGTCGCAGGAGGGCGAGGCGCTCTACGACCGCATCTGGAGCTCGCTCGAGGAGAAGGGCATCTGCAACGAGCGGGGTTGTCCCGAGGGGCTGACCCACGGCGAGCGGCTCTTCTACGTGACGCGGGTGGTCGAGGACGAGGTGCGCGAATGCGGCTTCTTCGGCCTCTGCTACAACCGCCACGCCCATCTGCTGGAGCCGGCCGTGCGCTACTTCCGCGAGCTGGGTGCGGTGCGCCGTGCCGACATCGTCGAGCGGGCGCGCCGCGTGCTGGAGGGCATCGAGTCCCCCTGCTGCGAGCATGCCACGGAGGAGGACGAGGCGAAAATCGACGCGCTGCAGACGGAGTATCAGTCGCTCGACGAGAACTACGAGGCGATGCTGCTCGGCTACGTCAAGAGCCATCCCGAGGAGTTTCCCGCCTGAGCGGGGACGGCCTGAACGGGGCAGCCTGAGCGGGGCGGCCCGAAAGAGTGCGTCCGGAGCGGAGCGTTCTGGGCGTAGCGGTCTGCAGAAGTGCGTCCGGAACGGAGCGTCCTGGGCGTAGCGGTCTGCAGAAGTGCGTCCGAAGTGGGCGGCCAGAGTGAAGGCGGCCTGAGAGGGAGCAGCCTGTGCGGGGATGTTCCGGGCGGAGAAGGTCTGCGCAAGCGGGTTTTGAGTGCGGAGAGGAACCGTTGTCGGCATCCGGGCCGGAGGTTCGGGTCGGGTGCATTTTTCGTCCGTGGCTAAACCGGGCGGCGGCACGCTTTTCCGCCGCCTCGATGCAGGCAGAGGGCGCAGGCCGCGGCAGGGTGCGGGCATCAACGGACCCCCTCCGGCGCCAATGGACCCTACGGACCAACGGACCAATGGACCCGACGGACCCGACGGAGCAGGCCCGACAGACAAAATCGGCGAGCGGCCGGAGAACAGCCCGTGGAACGACCGGCCAACGACCTGCTGAACAGCTTGAAAACCGGACAAAACAGGCGGGATGTCGGCAAACGGTCGGCGGAGCAGCCGGCCAACGACTGGCCAAACAGACAAACGAAGAGACAAAAACAGACGAGGGACCCGTCGTGCGACGGGTCCCTCGTCTGTTCGGTTCGGCTCTCTACAGCCATTTCTTGAAGCGGAAGAAGAGAATCGTCAGCGCTGAGCAGAGCACCATGAGCGCCAGCGCGAAGAGGTAGCCGTAGTCCCAGTTCATCTCGGGCATGAACTTGAAGTTCATGCCGTAGATGGAGGCGATGAGCGTCGCGGGCATGAAGATGACGGCCGCCACCGAGAATATCTTGACGATTTCGTTCTGCTCGATGTTAATCAGACCCAGCGCCGCATCCTGGATGTAGTCGAGTCGCTGGAAACTGAAGTCGGCGTGGTTGATGAGCGAGTTGACGTCCTTAATCATCAGCTGCAGCCGCGGGTAGATATCGCTCGGGAAGCGCTCCGAGCGCAGAATGCCCGAGAGGACGCGCTGGCGGTCGAAGATGTTCTCGCGCAGCGACATGGTGCTCTCCTGCAGGGCGCTGATGCGGTGCAGTACCGCCTTGTCGATGGCATCCTCCGAATTGATGTCCTTCGAGAGGGTGCCTACCTGCTTGGAGACCAGCTCGACCAGGTCGGCGTCGAAGTCGATGCGCACCTCGAGCAGCGAGATGAAGACGTGGTAGCCCGTCGAGTAGCTGCGGTAGTTCATCTGAAGCCGCTTCTCCGTCTCGCGGAAGGTGCGGAACTCGGCGTTGCGCACCGAGACCAGCACGCCCTCGTTGGAGATGATGAACGAGACGGGCTCGACGAGGAACGACTCCCCCGTCGGAACGAAGAAGTTGGAGTTGGAGATGATGGCGTTTTCCGTCTCGGAGTACTTCGACGTCGACTCAATCTCCTCGACCTGCTGTTTGGTCTGGAGGCTGATTTCCATAAAGTTCTCCACGGCCTTCTGCTCCTTGATGGTCGGCAACAGCATGTCAATCCACAGAATGTCGTCGTAACCCAGGTCGTCGAAGAGCTTGGTGTCGGCGTTGCGGATGATTTTGTTGTATTGCTTGAGGTAGATGGTAATCATTGTGGCTCCCGTTTAGAAATTGCGTAATCCGTATCGGCAAATCGGGCGGTGCTCAGGCGGCACCCGTCGCTACCTTCAGCCGGGATTGGTCCGCAGCGCGTTCTTCACGCCGGAGGACCACAATCGTTTGAGAGCCTTGTGTTTCTCGAGGTCGAACAGGTAGTCGACCTCCGAGGAGAGATGTTCGTAGATTTCGAGCAGCGCCTCGTCGGGAACCGATTCGCGCACCGCCTCGAAGGTGTGCTCCAGTCCGAAGGTGAGGGCATACTCCAGCGCCTCGATTTGGAGCAGGTCGGTCCCCTTGCGGGCGACCCAGACGCCCAGCGCCACGGGCAGCTGCTCGGTGGCGCACCACTCGCCCGTGAGGTCGGTCACGTGGGTGAAGAGCCCCTCGGCATCGGCGGCCTTGCCTCCGCCCAGCACGAAGCCGTCGCCCGTTTCGACGCGGAAGAGCAGCTCGGAGTCGTCGAGCGGGACATATTTGGGGGTGAGTCCCCAGCGCTTGCCCAGCAGGTAGGCGGCCAGATGGGCGGCCGTGGGCGACTGGGGGTCGAGGAAGAGGCGACGGAGTTCGCGCGGGGGGTCGTTGCTCAGCAGCAGCGCCGAGCGCGACGGGCCGGTGGCTCCGACGCAGTATTCGGTGACGATGTCGGCGTCGTGAAGGTCGGGCACGAGAGCGGCCGGAACGAGGGCCAGGTCGGTCTCCCGTTCGGCAAAGAGTTCGGCGCAGCGCTCCGGTGTAGCCGCCAGCAGCTCGCCGACGCGGAAGTCAGGAGCGTGCCGGATGCCATAGATGAAGGGGAGCGCGTCGGGATACGACGCTACGGCGATATGGGGTACTGTGACCATCATCCATGGGTTGTGAGCAATTGGTTCAACACGCAAAGGTAAGCAAAAATCGGAAGTTTATTCCACATTTTCGAGAAAATCTTGCCCGACCTCTTGACAAGGGGGGTGTCGGGGTTGTATATTTGCCGTGTAATCCACAGTCGGCCGCCTCCGTTCGGGAGGTTATCAACACCGCCAATCGGTTGATTCATAGAGTTACGGCCGAAGTTATCAACCCGTTTCAACAGCTTTCGACACTTTATCGACACGTTGTCGACACTTCGCCCCCCCCCTCGGGCGCACCGCCGCTCCGGTTTACAGCCGCGCCGCAGCATTGTTCCATCGGTTCACAGCCGCACCGCTACCCGGTTTCCCGCTGCACCGCTCACCGCAGCACCGTTTTATTTGCATCGCTCCGCCGTTTTCCCGCCGTGCCACAGCATTGCCGTCCTGCTTTTCGCTGTACCGCTTCTCTGTTGCACCGAAGCATCTCTGTCTTTTTCCCGCTTTACCGCGGCACCGCTTTACCGCTGCTCCGTTTCATCTCTGTACAGCGGCATTGCTCCACCGGTCTTCCCTTCGCGGCTCTGCCGTTTCGCCGCTTCGCCGGTTTCGGCCCCTTCTGCTCGAAAACCCTTTCCTGCTCTTTGTTTTTCCTTTTCCGGGATGCCTCTCCCCCCCCTTTCCCGGGATGTCTGTCTGCCCGGCGTCGGCTCCGGCCGGCTACCCGGAGGCCTCGGCAACGGAGCCCCCGACGCGGCGGCAGCTCTCCGCTCCGCACCCGAAATCCCGTTCCACATCTTGGCTCGGGCGATTCCACCCCCGGCGGTCGAATCGCAGTCCCTGCGGCTTGCCGCACCGGAACGCAGGATGGAGGGGCGGGGCGTCGGAGGGGTAAGAGGAGCCGGAGGGGTAGAGGAGAGGAGGAGGAAATGAAGTGGAGGAAAGTGGGAAAGGTGCGGTGGAGACCCTGACGTGGAGGGGTGGGGCGACCCTCCCGGGGAGGAACTCCGGCGGGCCGAGGCTCGGGCGGACCGGACCTTTGACGGGCCGAGCCCCGGATGAGCCGGGACCTTGATGGAACAGCCCTTTGGCTGACCGGGGGAGGGGGACCGAACGAACCCTCGACGGGCCGGGACCTTGATGGAACGGCCCTTAGGCTGACCGGGGGAGGGTGACCGAACGAACCCTTGACAGGCCGAGACCCGGACGGGCCGGGACCTTTACCATTACCATCTTTTTCAGTCCGGCCCTGCCATCCCTTCCACTCTTTCACCCTTCCGTTCGGCCGCCCTGCCGCCCGCCCGACCGTCCGCCCGCCTAACTGCCCAGGCCGCCTCTTCGGCCGCCCCACCCGTTCTCCCGCCCCGGGCCCAAACCCGGGCCCAACCCCGGCGTCCAAAGCTCGATGCTCAACCCCCGGCGCCCGACCCCCCCGACCCCCCCCCGGGTCCAACCCGGCGCCCTTCCCCGGACCCCATCTGCACCCTATCCCGAAAAACCAACACACCACGCGATATGATACAGTTTACGCAACTTCCCGAAAACAATGCGCCGCTCGGCGGCGAACTGCGCTGCATCTTCGAACTCGATGATGTGAGCGGCGAGGCCGAAGACCATCTTCTGCAGCTGCTCGATGCTCGGACGGGCAACACCCTCGCCACGCGGCGCTATGCCCGCTGCTTCGGCGGGTCGGCCGACATCGCCCCCATGCTCCGCCCGCAGGCCTGCTTCACCCCCGCCGCGGGGTCGACCGGATTCTTCGACGACGAGGCCCGGACGGTTCAGATTGTGGTGCGGGCCGACGATGCCCGCTCCGACGCCCTCCTCTTCCTGCCCGTGGGCGGGGTCTCGGCGCAGGAGGCCGGCAAGGCCGTGGCCCCCGGGCTGCGGACGACGATGCCCCTCTGCCGCCTCATCTCCCCCGTCGAGTGCGAGGAGCTCACCCTCTTTGCCGAAGAGCCCCTCCGCGTGACGGTGACGGCCCATATGGGGGGCGAGCGGACCGAGAGCAGCAGCTACCTCTCGACGCACGGCGGCTGGCAGCTCTTCCGGCTCAACATGAACGACCTGTCCGAAGAGACGGTGCGCGTGACGGTCGAGGCGGGCGAGTGGGGCACGGTGACCTACTCCGTGGCGCCGGCACCCCACGGAAGCCGCCGTCTGGCGTGGCGCAGCGCGGCGGGCTCCGTCGAGCACTACACCTTCCCCTTCGAGACGGTCGTGGCCAAGCAGACGGTCAAGGAGCGCGTCTACGGCGCCGCGGGCCACGAGGTGGTGCGCATCACCTCGGAGCGCCTCGTGACGCTCCGCTCGGCCTTCGAGCGGGAGGAGGTGATGGAGGCGCTCGCCGGCATCGTCTCCTCGTCGCAGGCCTGGCTGCTCTGCGGGGAGGAGTACCTGCCCGTCGACGTGGTCACCAGCGAGGTGGAAATCAACCACCACGGCACCTACGACGCGCTCGAGGTTGCGATTCGTCCCACCCGTAAGGAGGTTGCGCTATGAGTTCCGAAATCCGTATCGATGACCAGCCCTGCGACCTGAACGGTACGCCGCAGCTCCGCCCCGGATTCGATGCCGCGGCGCTTGCCGACCCGGCGACCGCCCGCGAGGGCTCCTCCATGGAGCTGCTGCTGCCCCGCTCGCCGCGCAACGACCGCCTGCTGGGCGACGCCTATGCGCCGCAGGGTACGCGCACCTTCAACCTCACCACGCGCCGCGTCGACATCGAGTGGAAGGGGGCGCTCCTCTTCAGCGGTACGGCGCGCCTGCTCTCGTGCGGCCCCGAGGGCTACCGCCTCGAGCTGCGCGACGGGGCGCCGCAGTGGGCCCGCAGCGCCGCGCTGGGAATGCTCCGGACGCTGCCCGTCTCCTTCCGCATGCAGCTCACGCCGGTCGACATCTGCGCCGGATGGAGCGACTCCTCGGCGGTGAAGTTCTTCCCCGTGGTGCGCGACGACTACCCCAAGCAGAGCTCCGGAACGGGGCTCTATCCCGCCGAGCGGCTCCTCTCGGTGGACGACTACCACCCCTTCCTGCAGCTGGCCCCGATGGTCGAGGCCATCTTCACCGGGGCGGGCTACACGGTCGAGAGCCGCTTCCTCGAATCGGAGTTCTTCCGCTCGCTCTACATGAGCGGCGCCTACACCTCGCACGACACCTCGCTCCTGCAGAAGCGCATGGGCTTCTTCGCCCGCCGCCTCAGCACCGCCCGGGCGCAGGCCGACTCCCTGGGACGGGTCTACGCCGACCCCTACCGCACGCAGTACAGCGTGGGCAACATCGTCGAGACGGCCCAGCCGCAGAGCGTCGACGAGGACGGCGAGCCGCTGGGCGAGCAGCTCTTCAACAACGGCGGCTGCTTCCGCCAGGAGGATGGCGGCATCGTCTTCCGCCCCCTGAGCGAGGTGACCGTCGGCTTCGAATACTTCCTCCGCTACACGACCGAGCACCGGATTCTGGACCGCAACCGCCTCACGGGCTTCGATTCGCTCTACCTGGGGACGGGGAGCCGGCTGCAGTTCTCGCTGGCCAACCGCTTTGTGGACCGGCGCAACAACCTGAGCCCCAACTACGAGTATCTGGTGGTAGTCTTCGGCCACAAGGAGGGGGCCGAGTACCGGCTCACCTACGTCACCGGGGGCAAGTCGCAGACCTGGTGCGAATTCTCGGGCCGCACGGCCAAGGTCTCCACCCCTCCGACCGGCTCCTTCTCGAACCCCATGCTCATGCGCCGGGGTCTGAACGTCTGGATAGAGTACACGCTCGACTGGGCGCTCTACGACGGCTACCTCGAGGAGCGGGGCACCACGACCGTCGAGCTGCGGGTGAGCTCGACGCCCGTCACCGCTTCGCCCACCTCGCCCGTGCGCTTCGACACAATCTTCTTCCAGGGCGCCGAGCCGGGAATGACCCTCACGCTCGACAAGGAGTGCTCGATGCGCCCCCTCTTCTCAGGACGTCCCGGCTACGACGAGCTGCTCGAATTCGGCGACGTGGCGCGCCACGAGGTGCGGCAGATGGAGCTGCTGCAGGCCGTCGGACACCTCTTCAACCTGCGCTTCTTCACCGAGGAGCCCTCGCGGCGGGTCTGGATTGAACCGGCCGACGACTTCTACGGCGCGGGGCCCGATGCCGACTGGCGCTCGCGGACCGACTTCTCGGAGCCGGTCGAGTTCGAGGAGCTCTCGCCCGGATTCCGCGAGCGGCGCACGTGGTGCTATGCCGCCGCCGAGGGGGCCGTGGCCCGAGCCGACGAGGAGTCGGGCGAGGAGTTCGGCGCCTGGAGCTACGAGATGACCAGCCGGGCCACGAAGATGGGCGAGGAGCGGCTGCGCAACCCCCTCTTTGCACCGGTCTTCAGCGTGAAGGGTTACTACGCCAATGCCGCCTCGGCCTCGCTGCTCCAGGTGGGCGACCGCGACGCCGAGGTGCCCGACGGCAACATCGTCCCCACGGTGGTGCGCTACTGCGGCCTCCACTCGCTGCCCGAGGGCGAGCGGTGGGGATTCCCCTACGAGCAGGCCGAGTACCCGCTGGCGGCCTTCAACCATGCGGGCGATGACGAGACGGAGCCCTTCACGCTCACCTTCGGCGACCTGGAGGGGGCCGAGGGGCTGCGCAGCCGCTACCTCGCCCAGAGCGAAATCGAGGACCTCCGCCAGCGCATCACCCTCACGCTGAGGCTCGAACCCCACGAATATGCGGCGTTGTTCACCCCCGGGACGGGGATGCCCGACATCCGCTCGCGCTTCCGCCTGGATACGGGCGCGGGCGAGGTGGTCGCCATCCTCGAGGCCGTCGAGCGCTACGACCCCGAGCGGTCGTCGGCCCGCTGCCGCTTCATCCGTCTGATGGAGGACGGCCTGCGATGAGCGGTGAGGAACGGCTGGTGGGGATGCTCGCCCGGGAGCTCCGCGGACGGAGCCCCGAGGAGGCGGCGCGGCGTCTGCTTGCGCGGGGGCTGGTCGCCCGCGGGGCCTGCGAGCGGTGGCTGCTCCGCGAAGAGGTCGAGCGGCGCATCGCCGCGGGTGCGGGGTGCTGCGAGGCGATGGAGGCCGTGGCCGTGGAGCTCGCCTGCTCCTATGGAAAGGTACGCAACTGTTATTATCAAACTTTCAAAAGTAACCATGATGAAATCGGAAATTCGGATTAGAAACAGCGCCGACGTCTGCTACATCGACATCGAAGGCAACATCGGCGTGCCGGAGGAGTGGCAGTTCGACGACCCCGGAGCGCGGGTGGCCACCTACGAGCGGTTCCGGGCCGCCGCGGCGCGCATCGCCGCGCTGGAGGCTGCCGAGGTGGTGGTCTCGATTCGCTCGACGGGCGGCGACGTGAACGACGCGCTGCTGATTTACGACGCGCTGCGCACCCTGCCGGGACGCATCACCACCCGCTGCTACGGCTACACGGCCTCGGCCGCGACGCTCATTGCGCAGGCCGCCTCCGAGGGGCGGCGCGAGATTGCCGCCGGGGCGCTCTACCTGATTCACAACTCGGAGTGCTCGGTCGAGGGCAACGTCGCCGAGCTTGAGGCCCGCATCGGGCTGCTGCGCAAGACCGACGAGCGGCTGGCCGAAATCTATGCCGTCCGTTCGGGCCGTCCGGCTGCCGAATTTGCGGCGCTGATGGCCGAGAACAACGGCTCGGGACGCTGGCTCTCGCCCGAGGAGACGGTGGCGGCGGGGCTGGCCGACCGCGTCATCGGCGCCGAGGCAGGCAACCCCTCGGAGGGGAGTGCCGCCGGGGGTGAGGAGCTCTACGGCTTCGACGGCGGGGAGGATGCGGAGGCTCCCGACAGTCCCGACGGCTCCGACGGCTCCGACGGTCCCGACGGTCCCGACGGTTCCGACGGTCCCGACGGCGCTGACGGCTCCGGCTCGGATGCGGCTGCGGGCTCGGCCGTGGCTGCTGCGGGCGGTGAAGCCTTCGGCGGCGGGCCGCGGCGGAGCGGACTGCCCGAAGGACTGGTCCGCTGGGTGCGGCAGACGCTCCGCAGCTGGCGGGAGCGCCTCACGACGGAGCATCGCACGGCTGCGGCAAAGGCCGCGCCGCAACACTCCGCATCGCAGCATCCGGCGCCGGGCGGTCCGGCGGAGCAGCACCCCGCGCCGGGCGGCTCTGCTGAGCCGGTTCTGCCCGAGGCCTCGGCCGCAGCACCCGCATCGGAGGCGGCACCCGGAGCAGGAGGCTCTGCGGCGCTCTTCCCGTCGGAGGCGGCGCCCGCTTCGGAGGGTACTGCCGCAGCCCCCGCGCCGGAGGGTCCTGTTGCAACCCCTGCGTCGGCAGTTCCTGTGTCGGCGGCGGTGCAGCCCTCGGAGCGCATTCCGCAGTCGATGCGGCGCTCGGTGCTGGCGCTGCGGGAGGCGCAGCTGCGCGTCGAGCCCACGCGGGTGCGTCCCGTCGAGGACCCCTCGTGCCGCGAGCGGCTCCATACGGCCAACGAGCGGGCCTATGCCGAGGATGCCCGTTCGTTCGCCAAGAGCTGACCCCTTGCGGGCGGGAGCGTCGGGTCGTACCCCTCTGCCGGCTCGGCGGCCCCCCCCCCTCCCGGCCGCTCCGGCGGAGGCCCGGGGCCCCTTCCGCCGGCCGGAGACCCTCCTCCGACGCCCCCCTTCTCTTCCGTCAACTTTCCCCTCTCTGAACTGAAAAAAGGCGACTCCGGGATGCCGCCTACCGCGGAGCGCGGCCCCCGAAGCACCTCACGAACAATCAACCCTTTAACCATCCAAAAACACAGTTTGCCATGAGTTTTCTCGAAAACCCCAAGCAGTACACGGGCCAGGAGCTCGAAACCATCTTCTTCCGTCCGATGCTGAGCGGCCCTTCGGCCCAGGAGCTGGGCGTGCGCATCCTCTACAACATGCCGGTGCCGACGACCGTCCAGTTGTGGGACGGCCGCCGCGACATCCTCCAGAAGTACACGGCCGCCGGCTGGAGCGGCGGCGAGACGGCCCACCGCTACCAGAAGACCATCCAGCTCAGCCGCGTGAAGGCCGAACTGGGCTTCTCGGCCGCCGACTACTTCGCGCAGGTCTACGAGCTGATTGCCGCCCGCGCCGACGTCAACATGGAAGACCTGACGGGCACCGAGCTCGAGCAGGCCGAGACGACGCTCTTCAAGCAGGCCGTGGCCGAGGGCATCCGCGCGACGATGTGGATGGGTGACTCGGCCGGCGAGGCGGGGCTCAACACCTTCGACGGCTTCCTCAAGGCGCTCACCGCCTTCGCCGCAAGCGAGGAGGAGGACATCCACACCTTCTCCTACACCTCCTCCGAGCTGGCTGCGCCCGAAGATGCCGTCGAGCTCTTCGACCGCCTGTGGAACGAAGCCGACTGCCGCTTGCAGGACCTCAAGGCCGAGGGACAGCTCGCCTTCTTCGCCACGTCGGACATCTGCCACCTCTACGAGAAGTACCTCGACTCGAAGGGCGCCGACGCCTCCTACATCGACACGGTCAACGGCCGCCGCACGCTCGCCTACCACGGCATTCCTGTGGTCGACGTCCGCCTGGGTGCCTACCTCGCCGACTCGACCTATCCCAAGTCGTTCTGCCTGCTGACCGACCGCCGCAACCTGGTGCTGGCGGTCAACACGGCCGACTTCCCCGGCACCGAAATCCGCATGTGGTACAACCCCGACCTGATGGAGAACCGCCAGCGCGCCACCTTCATGGCCGGATGCGACATCCTCGACGAGACGATGCTCTCCTACGCCTGGCAGCAGGCCTGACCAACCGCGGCCGACGGCGGGGGCCCTCCCCTCGGGGGGGGGCGCCCCGCCGCCTCCGCACAACGACTGAACATTGAACCATGAAGAAAAAGAAGTGCAATCCGAAAACGGCGCTTGCCGTCACGGGGCGCGGCGAGCCCGAGCCGCTCTTCGGCGGCGGGCGCATCCAGAGCGACCGCTTCTGGCGCTGGGGCGACGACAACCTCTTCCCCGAGGCGCTGGCCCTCATGGCGCGCCGCTCGACCACCCATCGCCGCATCATCAACGACAAGGCCGACTACATCTCGGGCAAGGGGGTCATATGCGACGCCTCCTCGCCGCTGCTGCAGGCCTTCGTCGAGCGGGTGAACGGCCAGGGCGAGAGCCTCCGCGGGCTGCTCAACCGGCTGGCGCTCGACAAGGCGCTCTTCGGCAACGCCTTCCTCGAGGCGGTGACCGACGAACGCCACACGCTGCTGGCGCTCTACCACCAGGACGCCTCGCGCTGCCGCCTGGCCCGCGACTCGGCCCACGTGCTGCTCCACCACGACTGGAGCGCCTTCCGCCCCTCGGAGGCGCGTACGCTGCCCCTCTACCCCCTCTACGAGCGGCAGGAGGACGGCACGCTGCGCACCATGGTCCACTACAAGGACTACGAGCCGACGTTCGCCCACTACGGCGTGCCGCCCTACATCGCCGGCTTCGACGTCTCGGCCATCGCCTACAAGACCGACCGCTGGAACATCTCGCGGCTCGACAACTCGTTCCAGCTCTCGGGCGTCATGATGCTCGACGGCGCGGTCGACAGCGAAGCCGAGGCTGAACGCATCGTGCGCACGGCCGAACGCAAGTTCGCCGGGCGGCCCGGGCAGGTGATGTTCGTCATCAAGGAGGGCGACGAGAAGGACCACTCGCAGTTCATCCCCATCGCCTCGCAGAACGAGGGCGACTGGAAGGCGCTCCACGAGCAGGCCGTCTCGGACATCGTCGTGGCCCACTCGTGGTTCCGGACGCTGAGCGGCCTGGACTACGCCGGGGGCTTCAACGCCGAGCGCATCCTCCACGAGTACGAGGTGGCGCTCAACACGGTCATCCTCGGCGAACAGGCCGAGCTGCTCGAACCCGTGCGCAAGCTCATCGGCGAGGTGCTGGGGCTCGACGCCTCGTCGGTCGAAATCGTCAACCGCCCGCCGACCCGCTCGAAACCCATCTACATGAAGGTGTGGGAGGCGCGCAAGGCCGACGGCCTGGAGTACGACCCCGGGGATGCGCGCCAGCAGCAGTTCCTCTCGGAAATCACCAAGTACAACATCCGGAGCATCGACTGATGCCCGGCTCCGTAAAACCCTCACACGACCATGAATACGCTCATTACCGCACGGCAGGTTGCGGAGCTCGCCTTCGATGCGGGCGAATTCCTGCCGCCCGGAGCCGTCACCGAGGCCGACATCGCGGCCGCCGAGGAGCGCTTCCTGCTCCCGGTGGTCGGACGCCCCCTCTGCGACCGGCTCCGCGAGGGGGGCTACCCCCAGCTGCTCGACGACTACGTCGCCCCGGCGCTGGCGGCCTGCGTCCGCCTCTCGGTGCAGCCGATGCTCGACATCCGCACGGGCCCCTACGGCTCGACGGCACCCCGCTCCGACTGCTTCGAACCGGCCGACGAGGAGCAGTGCACGGCCCGGCTCCGGGCGCTGCGCCGCCGCGCGCGGACGCTGCTGCACCGCATGTCGGAGTGGCTCGACGCCCACGCCGGCGAACACCCCGAATACCAACCCCGCGAAAACATCTTCAAACGCTGCACCATCGATGGAAACCTTGTTCAGATTCATTAGCGGCACGCTGACGGCCGTCGCCTCGCTCTTCGCCCCCGTCGGTCCGCTCGTGGCCTGCGTCACGCTCTTCATCGGGGTCGACTTCGTGACGGGCGTGGCGGCCGACCGCGCCGCCGCCCGGCGCGAGGGGCGCGTGTGGTACTTCGAGAGCTGCGAGGCGTGGCGCACCGTGCGCAAGCTCTCGCTGGTGGTGGTCTCGGTGGGCATGGCCTGGCTGCTGGACTGCTGCGTGCTGGACTTCCTGCATCTGCGTCTGGCCAACCTGCTGACGGGCTTCGTCTGCGGGGTGGAGATGTGGTCCTTTCTGGAGAATGCCGCCCAGTTGTCGGATGCGCCCCTTTTCCGGGCCATGCGCCGCGTGCTCCACCGTCGGCTGCACGAGGGCTCCCGCGGCGGGAAGGGAGGTGTGCGATGAGCCGCGGCATGAGCAACTGCAATCCGGGCAACATCCGCCGCTCGCGGACCCGCTACAAGGGGGAGGTGCGCCCCTCGCGCGACCCCGAATTCAAGCAGTTCGCATCGCTCGAGTGGGGCTACCGGGCCATCTTCGTGCTGCTGCACACCTACCGTGTGCGCTACGGGCTCGGAAGCCTCGACGGGATGATTGCCCGCTGGGCCCCGCCCTCGGAGAACCGCACCGACCTCTACCTCCGCTTCGTGGCCGAACGGACGGGGCTGAAGGCCGACGAGCCGCTCGATACTTCGTGCCGGGCGACGATGCTCCCCCTGGCGGCGGCCATCTCGCTTATGGAGAACGGGGTGGAGGCGCCGCGCGAGACGCTCGAACGGGGCTGGGAGCTCTTCCGCGCCGATTTTCCCGCATAGGCGGGGCTTCCGGCCGGGGGCGGCTTTCCCGCATAGGCGGGGCGGGGCTTTCGGCCGTGTTGCGCCTCGGCCGGGCTCCGGGGGTGCGGTTTTCCCGCGTAGGCGGGGCTTCCGATGGGGTCGGTTTCCCTGTGTTGGCGGGGCGGGGCTTCCGGCCGGGCCGACCTCCTCCGAACGAAGCCCGGGCCGTTCCCCGGAAGCCTCCCCGCTCCCGGAACTCCTTCCCGGAATTCACCTGTCTCCGGAGACCCTTGCCCCCCCAAAAATCTCCCCACGCTCGAACCGTTTACCCGAAGATTCTGTCCGTCCGTGGACCGTCGGCGCCCTTTTGGAGGAGCCGGCGGAGGAAACGGCACTGAAAAGGGGTCGTGCAGAGCCATCCGCGCGCCCTTTTTTGGTATCTTTGTCCTCGTGAAACTGCGCTATCTTGGTGAACGGCTCGAGGGGCTCCCCATGCTGCGGGCGCTGCTGCCTGTGGTGGCGGGCATCCTCACGGCAATGCATTTCGCACTGCCGCTGTGGCTCCTCGTCGGGGGCTTCCTGCTTTGCGGCGCGGCGGCCCTGCTGCTGCGCTCGCCGCTCCATGCGGCGGCGATGCTCTTCCTCTTCGGTGCCGGGGCGGTCGAGGTGCACGGTCCCGTGCGGCAGCTGCCCGCGGGTCGGAGCCTGCTCTGCACGGTGAGCATCGGGGAGTTCCCCACGGTGCGGGGCCGCACCTGCTCGGCTGCGGCCCGGGTCCATGCGTGGCGCGATGAGGCGGGGCGATGGCACCCGGCCGATGCGCTGGTGATGCTGCGGGCCGACACGGCGCTGCACCTCGGCTCCGGGGAGCGGCTCCTCTGCCGCGGCGTGGTGCGCCCCTTCTCGGGCGGTGCGGCGAGCTACCGCCGTCTGATGGCCTGCCGCGGATATGCCGGCAGGATGTGGCTCCCGAAAGGGGGCGTCGTGGAGCGCTCCGCACCGGCCGGCTTCTCGCTCCACCGGGCCGCCGTCGGACGGCTCGCGGAGCTGGGCCTCGAAGGGGAGGCCGCAGCCCTGTGCCGGGCCATGGCCGTGGGCGAGCGGAGCGGCCTGACGCCCGGGCTGCGCGACCGCTACGCCCGCAGCGGCACGTCGCATCTGCTGGCCGTCTCGGGGCTCCACGTGGGGATTGTCTTCGCGGCGGTGAACCTGCTTCTGGGGTGGCTTCCGCTGCTGCGCCGCGGCCACCTGGTGCGCAGCCTGCTGGCGGTGGCCTGCATCTGGCTCTATGCCGCCGCGACGGGATTCGCTCCCAGCACCGTGCGGGCCGCCGTGATGTTCACGCTGCTGCAGGCCTCGCTGGTCTCGAGCTCGGACTACGCCTCGCTCAACGCCCTCTGTGCCTCGGCGCTGCTCATGCTCGCCTGGAACCCCGGATACCTCTTCGACATCAGCTTCCAGCTCTCGTACCTCGCCGTGGCGGCCATCATCCTCTGGGGCGTGCCCCTCTGTCGCCGGCTGCGAAGCCGATGGCGCGGCGTGAACCTGCTGGTCGACAGCGTGGTGGTGAGTCTGGTGGCGACGGTGGCCACGGCGCCGCTCGTCGCCCACACCTTCGGGCTGCTCTCGCTCTCGGGACTGGTGGTCAACCCCGTGGCCGTGCTGCTGGGCGGGGTGGTCGTCACGGGTTCGCTCCTCTGGCTGCTCTTCCCGTTCGGAGTGCTGCGCCCGCTCCTGTCGGCGCTGCTTACGACCGCCGCCGAGGGGCTCGACGGGCTGGTGGCCGCAGCCGCCGCATGGCGCTGGGGCGCCGTCGAGGTGTCGCTTCCGGGCGGAGCCGCGGCTGCGCTCTATGCCCTGATGGCTGCGGCGACACTCTGGGACGCATGCAGGAAGCCGAAAAAAACGCTAACTTTGCCGCGATGATGACCCTCGAAGAATACCGTCTGCTCATGGAGCCCGACGTGCGGTGCGCCGTCGAGGCCAACCGCGGCCGCAACCCGCTGGAGGTGGCCCTCGACAAGCACCTGCCCCATGCGGCGCTCGTCGCCACGCAGGTCAAGTACCTCGCCCGCGCCGCCGCGAAGCTCCCCTCGTACGCCGCCGCGGGGTGCATCCTCCCGCCGCTGGCCTTCGAGCAGGCCTCGAGCGAGGCGTGCGCCGCCCACAAGCAAATCGGCGGCGGCCGGCTGCTGGAGCTCACCTGCGGGCTGGGCGTCGACACGCTCTACTTCTCGCGCCGCTTCGAGCGTGTGGTGACGCTCGAACGCTCGGAGGTGCTCGCCGCCGTGGCGCGCGAGAACTTCCGCCGGCTGGGGGTCGGGAACGTCGAGGTGGTGACCGCCTCGGCCGAGGAGTATCTGGCCCGCTGCACCGAACACTTCGACTGGCTCTACGCCGACCCCGACCGCCGGAGCGCCGACGGCCGCAAGCAGCTGCGCCTGGAGGCCTCGTCGCCCGACGTGCTGGCGCTGCTCCCGCGGCTCCGCGAGGTGGCCGACCGCCTCTGCTTCAAGCTCTCGCCGCTGTTCGACGTCGACGAGGCGCTGCGCCTCTTCACCCCCTGCAGCGTCGAGGCGGTCTCGCTGGGCGACGAGTGCAAGGAGCTGGTGGTCCGCATCGACGGCGCTCCGCCGCAGCTTGCGGCAACGGCGCTCGGGCGGGGCGCCTTCGCCCTGCCGGTCGGTGAGCGGGAGGAGCTTTCGCCGGCAGAACCCTTCGAGGCGGAGCGTTACCGCTGGCTGGTGCAGCCCGACGTGGCGCTGCAGAAGTGCCGCCTGGCCCGCCGGGCGCTGGCGGGGGTGGCCGACCTGTGGAGCGAGAACGGATACGGCTTTGCCGTGGAGGAGCCCCGCGGCGTCTTGGGCAGGGTCTTTGCCATCGAACGCATCGAGCCCTTCGACCCGCGCGGCCTGCGCCGCGAGCTGCGGGGCCGTGGCGCCGAGCTGCTCAAGCACGACTTCCCGCTCTCGGGCGAGGAGCTTGCCCGCCGGCTGGGGGTGCGCCGGGGCGGCGGACCGCGTCTGGCCTTCACGCGAATCGAGGGGCGTTTTTGGACAATACGTCTAAAATAGTTATCTTTACGGAGCCTCCGCCCGCCGGACCAGCATCGCGCTGAAAGCCGCGCCGAAACAGCGCCGGACCCGTGCCGAATGCTGCGTCCGCACCCGGATGCCGCGTCCGGACCCGGACCGAAAACTGCGCCGCACCGAATGCCGCGCCCGGACCAAAGCCGAAACCGACCAAAACCGACCGAACCAGACCATGAAACTCAAGGAGCTGCCCACATACCTGACCGATACGCTCCTCTCGCGCGAGCCGGGCGAATTCCGCAACCCCGTCATGCGGTGGTTCGTGCGGCAGTACCGCCTGCTCTTCTATACGGCACGGGGGATGCGCGAGCACGACACCTTCGTGCGGAGCGCCGCGCTGACCTTCTACACGCTCATCTCGGTGGTCCCCATCGTGGCGGTCATCTTCGCCGTGGTCAAGGGCTTCGGGCTGGCCGAGGGGCTCGTGCAGGAGCTCTACGGCCTCTTCCCGCGCAACCCCGAGATTGTCGACTACCTGGTCTCGTTCGCCGACAATGCGCTGGCCCGTACGCGGGGCGGCGTGGTGGCCACCGTGGCGCTGGTCATGCTCTTCTGGTCGGTCATCCGCGTCTTCGGCTCCATCGAGAGCGCCTTCAACAACATCTGGGAGGTGAAGGTCACGCGCAGCGTGGCGCGCCAGTGGACCGACTACATCTCGGTGGTGCTCATCGGCCCGCTGCTGTGGATTGTCGCCAACGCGCTGGGCTCCTACGCCGAGGAGCTGCTCGGCTTCCGCGACTCGCTCCCCTACATCCTCCTCTCGAAGGCGGCTTCGGGCGTGCTCATCTGGCTGATGTTCACGCTCCTATACCTGATAATACCCAATACGCGCGTGCGCTTCACGAGCGCCCTGACGGCCGGACTGGTCGCCGGCACGCTCTTCATCCTCTTCCAGTGGGGCTACATCCACGTGCAGCGCTGGATGACCTCCTACAACGCCATCTACGGCAGCTTCGCGGCGCTGCCGCTCTTCCTGCTCTGGCTGCAGTTCTCGTGGGAAATTCTCCTCTTTGGCGGCGAGCTCTCGTTCGCCTACCAGAACATCGCCCGCTTCAGCGAGGAGCGCGAGTCGCTGCGCATCAGCTACGACCAGCGGCGCAAGGTGCTGCTGGCGGTCATGCTGGTGGTCGTGCGCCGCTTCCGCCGCGAGGGCGGGGCGATGGACGTCGAGGAGATTCGCACGCGGATGAACCTCCCGACGCGCATCCTCAACGATGTGCTCTACCAGCTGGTGCAGGCCGGGCTTCTGGTGGCCGTGCGGCGGGGCGACGGCGAGCGCGACGAGGGCTTCGTCCCCGGGCGCGACATCAACTCGCTGACGCTCTACGGCGTGCTGGAGGCGGTCGAGGATGCCGGCCAGACCTCCTTCGCGCTCAACGAGAGCCGCGAACTGGCGAGCGTCGACCGCGAACTGGAGCGGGTCAAGCAGGCGGCGCGCATGTCGGGCGACAACCTCCGCCTGGTGGATATCCCCGAATAGGGCGGCGGGTGTGCGTCCGGAACGAATCGAACAGAGATGGAACTGAAACGTGTAGTGATTGTCGGCAGCGGAAATGTTGCCGAAGCATTGGCGCGGGCCCTGCCCGCGAGCGGCGTGGAGCTCTGCCAGCTCTTCGCCCGCAATCCGGAGCGCGGCCCCCGTGTGGCGGCGCTCGGCGGTACGACCTGGACGGACGACCCCCGGAGTCTGGCCGCGGCGGACCTCTACCTGGTGGCGGTGAGCGACCGCGCCGTGGGCGAGGTTGCCGCCTCGCTGCCCGTTCCCGCCGGGGCGGTGGTGGCCCATACGGCGGGCAGCGTCCCCCTCGATGCGCTCGGAGGCTTCGCGCACCGGGCGGTCCTCTACCCGCTGCAGACCTTCACGGCGGGGCGCGCCGTCGACTTTGCGCGGGTGCCCCTCTTCATCGAGGCCTCCGACGAGGCCACGCGCGGGGCCGTGGAGCGCTTCGCACGGCGCCTCTCGACGCAGGTATACCCGGCCGACTCGCAGCGCCGCGGCGCCCTCCATCTGGCGGGCGTCCTCGCCTGCAACTTCGTCAACGCGCTCTACACCGCGGGCGAGCGGACCCTCGCCCGCGAGGGGCTCCCCTTCGAGGTGCTCAAGCCGCTGATTGCCGAGACGGCCGCCAAGGCCCTCGCCTCCCCGTCACCCGCCGCCGTGCAGACCGGACCCGCCGTGCGGGGCGACCTGCCGACGCTGGAGCGCCACCGCGCCCGTCTGGCGGGGGATGCGCTGCTGCTCGAAATATACAACTCAATGAGTCAATACATATGGGAAACTTCAAGGAAGATATAGCCCTCACCGAAGCCTTCGTCTTCGACGTCGACGGCGTGATGACCGACGGCTCGATTATGCCGCTGCCGGGCGGTGACTTTCTGCGCCGCTACAACGCCAAGGATGGCTACGCACTGGCCTACGCCGTGCGTCAGGGCTACCGGGTGTGCGTCATCACGGGAGGCCACGGGGCTACGCTCGAGCGGCGCCTTCAGATGCTGGGCGTCAAGGACTTTTATATGGACTGCATGGACAAGATTGCCGTCATGCGCTCCTACTTCGAACGCGAGGGGATAGACCCGGCCCACGTCATCTACATGGGCGACGACATCCCCGACCTGGAGTGCATGCGCATGGTGGGGATTCCGGTCTGCCCGGCCGATGCCGCCTCGGAGGTCATCGAGGCGGCGCGCTACGTCTCCGAATTTAACGGCGGACGGGGGGCCGTGCGCGACATCATCGAGCAGGTGCTCCGTGCGCGGGGCGATTGGGCCCGCTCCTCGATAGGGGTGACCCCCGCCTCGATGGACCCCCAGCGGTAGCGGGGGCGGCTGCGGCTGTTGGAGGAGGATTGTCGGCGGAGTTTGCCGCTGGACGGAGACGGCCGACAGACGGTGGAAAAGGACGCAAGGACGGCGGAGTACTCTGCCGTCCGGAGGTGTATTGTCCCGGGGCGGAAAAGCAGCGGAGGCGAGCAACAGCGGAACCGGGAGTAAAGCGGAACCGGGAATGCCGCGGAACTAATGCGGAACTAAAAAGAGGGGAGGAAATCCATTCGCAGGAATTTCCTCCCCTCTTCTTAGTTAGTTATTGGGTTATTGGGCTGCTGTCGGCGGATTTCGGGGCCGTTGGGCCGCTGACCGGCGGATTCCGGCGCGGCGGCTTATGCATCTCAGCCCGCGCCGCATCTCAGCCTCTGCTGTGCCTCAGGGCCGCACCGTATCTCAGCCTGCACTGCGCCTCAGGGCCGTGCCGCGCCTCAGGCCATGCCGCGCAGATGCTTCTCCCAGGCCCAGGCCGAACGGAGCGTGTCGTCGAGCGAACGCTCGGCCTTCCACCCCAGCTCGGTGTTGGCATAGCTCGGGTCGGCCCAGATGGCCACGATGTCGCCCGCACGACGGCCGACAATCCGGTAGTTGAGCTTCACGCCGTTGGCCTGCTCGAAGCGGTGTACCAGCTCGAGCACCGAGACGCCGCGGCCGGTGCCGATGTTGAAGATTTCGTAGTCGGCCTTGCTGCGCCCCTCGACCATGCGCGCGATGGCCGTCACGTGGGCCCGCGCCAGGTCCACCACGTCGATGTAGTCGCGGATGCACGAACCGTCGGGCGTCGGGTAGTCGTCGCCGAAGACGCTCAGACACTCGCGCACGCCGGCGGCCGTCTGCGTGATGTAGGGGACGAGGTTCTGCGGCACGCCGCGCGGCAACTCGCCAATGAGGGCCGAGGGGTGTGCCCCGATGGGGTTGAAGTAGCGCAGGGCGATGCCGCGCAGCCCGTCGTAGGCCGCCAGCGAATCGCGCAGGATGTCCTCGCACATCTGTTTGGTGTTGCCGTAGGGCGAGGTGGCCGGCTTGCGGGGCGTCAGCTCGGTGACGGGGAGTTTGTCGGCCTCGCCGTAGACGGTGCACGACGACGAGAAGACGATGTTGTGGCGTCCGAACTCGCGCATGAGCCGGATGACGTTCATGAACGAGGTGAGGTTGTTGCGGTAGTACTCCAGCGGCTTCTGGACCGATTCGCCCACCGCCTTCGAGGCGGCGAAGTGAATCACCGAGTCGAATTCATACTCTTCGAAGACCTTGCGGAAGGCCTCGTAGTCGCAGCAGTCGACCTGGACGAAGGGGACCTCGCGTCCGGTGATTTTGCGCACCCCCTCGACGGCGCCCATGTCCGAGTTGGAGAGGTTGTCGACGATGACCACGTCGTATCCCGCCTCGATGAGTTCGACCGAGGTGTGCGAGCCGATGTATCCGGCGCCGCCGCTGACCAGCACGCACTTGTTCTTGTTCTGCTCCATAACCGTATAGTTTGATTGATAGTCGCTTGTCTCTCTGTTACCGCCCTCGGCCGGGCCGGTGGGGCGGGAGGGCCGCCGGCGTCTCCGTCTCCGGCCTCTGCCGCCGGGCCCCGCCGTTTGTCCCTTCGCCGACCCCCGTCGTCGGGCTCTGCGGGGCGGCCTCTGTCGGTTCTTCCGGTTGCCTCCGCCGCCGGGTTTGCCGGTTGCCTCTGCCGCCGGGCCCCGCCGGTCCCGTCGTCGGGCCCCCGCGCGGCCGCCTCTTCCGCCCGCCTCCGGTGCCTCCGTCTCCGGTCGCTGCACCGGCCTCAGGCGCCTCCGGGCTGCTGCCGCAAAATTAACGCTTTTCCCCCTACGGCGGCGCGGTCGACGCCCGTTTTTTGAAGCCCGAGCCTTCTGTTTTATCGAAAAACGATAAATAATTGTCGATATTTCGGAAATAATCCCTATATTTGCTCGTGATAAACCGTGACGGAACGTCACCCAAAACACTCTTTCCACCATGGACATTCTCAGCGTCGAGCACGTCTCGAAACGGTTTGCCGAACATACGGCTCTGGACGACGTCTCGCTCTCCATCCCCAAAGGTTCGGTCTACGGCCTGCTGGGCCCCAACGGCGCCGGCAAGACGACGCTCATCCGCATCATCAACCGCATCACGGCCCCCGACAGCGGCCGCGTCCTCTTCGACGGGCGCGACATCGCCCCCGAAGATGTCCGCCGCATCGGCTACCTGCCCGAGGAGCGCGGCCTCTACAAGAAGATGAAGGTGGGCGAGCAGGCCCTCTTCTTTGCCCGCCTCAAGGGGCTCTCGCGCCGCGAGGCGACCGCGCGGCTGAAGGAGTGGTTCACCCGCTTCGGGATTGAGAACTGGTGGGACAAGCGCGTCGAGGAGCTCTCGAAGGGTATGGCCCAGAAGGTGCAGTTCATCGTCACGGTGCTGCACCGCCCCGAGCTGCTGATTTTCGACGAGCCCTTCTCGGGCTTCGACCCCATCAACGCCAACCTGCTCAAGGAGCAGATTATGGCGCTGCGCGACCAGGGGGCGACGGTCATCTTCTCGACCCACAACATGTCGTCGGTCGAGGAGGTGTGCGACCACATCACCCTCATCAACAAGTCGCACAACATCCTCTCGGGGCGCGTCGACGACATCCGCCGCCGCCACGGCAACAACATCTTCGAGCTCTACTACCGGGGCGACGAGGCGGCGCTGCGCGAGGCGCTCGCCCCGCTGTGCGAGGTGCTGGGCGCGGCCGACGAGCCGACGGCCGACTACTCCTCGCTCAAGCTCCACGTCGACGACGACGCCCGCGTGCGCGAGGTGATTCGCCGCGCCAACGAGGCGGTCGAGCTCCGCTCCTTCACCGAAATCATCCCCTCGATGAACGATATCTTCATCCGGGCGGTCAACGGCACGCTCTGAGCCGCCGCCCGAAAAACCCTCCGGCCATGAAAGCACGAATCCGAAACGCCCTCCGCCGCACGCTGCTTGCGGCTACCGTACTGCTTCTGCTGGGCTGCCTGCTCACGGGCGAGCGCCCCGACGTGAAGCTCTGGCTCGCCGTCGTCCTGCTGCTGGTGACCCACCTGCTCTCGCTCCGGGAGTCGCTGCGCGCCCCGCAGTCCGACGACGGGGCGGGACAATCCGCCGGCACCGCCTCCAAAACGACCGCCGCAGCACCCTCCGCCGGCAACCCCTCCGCCGGAACTCCGGCCGGCACCTCCGACGCCTCTGCCGCCGCTCCGGCCTCCGCGGGGGCCGCACGCCGCGACGAGTCGGCGCGTCCGGCCTGGCGCCGCAGCCTCACGGCGCCCCAGATTACGGGGCTGCTCCTCTTCGTCATCTCGGTCAACGAGGCACTGGCCTGCCTGCGCCTGATGGCCCGGGGCGGCGAGACGGCGCTGCCGCTGGCCCTTGCCGTGCTGCTCTCGGCGGGCGGCCTGTGGTATCTGGTGAGCCACGGAAAACAAGCATAGGAACACAAACCGCAACTGCGAACAAGAGAAACTGACCATGTCGAACATCTCCATCATCATCGGACGCGAGTTCAACGAGCGCGTCCGCAAGAAATCCTTCATCATCACCACGCTGCTCATGCCCGTGCTGGTGCTCGCCCTGATGGCGGCGCCGGCCCTCATCATGCGCTTCTCGACGGGGGAGCTCAAGCGCATCGCCGTCATCGACGAGAGCGGACGGGTGGCCCCCGCGCTCGAGAGCGACGAGGAGTTCCGCTTCGAACCCACTGAGCTGACCACCGACGAGGCGCGCCGCAGCCTTGAGGATGTCTACGGCATCCTCTACATCGGCCGCGACGTGATGACCAACCCCGACAACGTGCGCCTCTACCTCAACGGCTCCTCGTCGCTCTCGGTTGAGGAGAACATCACCGGCCAGATTGAGGACATCATCGAGACGGAGAAGCTCAAGGCCTACCACATCGAGAACCTGCCGCAGATTCTCGACGAGGTGAAGACCACGGTTCACATGCAGACCTTCCGCAACGACGAGTCGCAGGAGGAGGATTCGCAGGCCCGCTCGTCGGTCATCGCCTCGGCTTCGGGCTTCGTGCTGGGGATGGTGCTCTACATGTTCCTGCTCATCTACGGCGGCATGGTCATGCAGTCGGTCATCGAGGAGAAGAACAACCGCGTGCTGGAGGTTGTGGTCTCGTCGGTGCGCCCCTTCGAGCTGATGATGGGTAAAATCCTGGGCGTGGCCTCGGTGGCCGTGGTCCAGATTCTGATTTGGGGCGTGCTGATTTGCGGCGTCGGGGCGCTGCTCATCCCCCACCTGATGCCCGCCGAGGTGATGGCCGGGGCGCAGGCCATGCAGCAGGGCGTGCCCGAAGCGGCGGCCCTCTCGGGCGTCAGCCCCGAGATGATGCAGGCCGTGGCGACGATGACCGACTTCGGCTATCTGGTCCAGATATTCGTCTGCCTGCTGCTCTTTGTCGTGGGCGGCTATCTGCTCTACTCGGCGATGTTCGCCGCCGTGGGCTCGGCCGTCGACAGCGTGCAGGACGCCCAGCAGCTGCAGACCCCCATCACCATCCCCATCATCCTGGCCTTCCTGGTGATGGTCTCGGTGATGAAGGACCCCAACTCGCCGCTGGCCTTCTGGTTCTCGCTCATCCCCTTCACCTCGCCCGTGGTGATGATGGCGCGCATCCCCTACGGCATTCCCACGTGGGAGGTGGTCCTCTCGCTGGTGCTGCTCTACGCCTCGTTCGTGGCGATGGTCTGGCTGGCCGGCAAAATCTACCGCGTGGGCATCTTCATGTACGGCAAGAAGCCGACCTTCCGCGAACTGCTCAAGTGGATGAAATACAAGTACTGACCCCTCGGCCGGCAGGGTGCCGGCCCGGGTGCTGCAATCCGGCGGCGGAGCCCCTTGCGGGGAGCTCCGCCGCTTTTTTCGCACGCCGCGCGGTGCACCGTCCGGGACGACATTTGCGAACTCGCACTTTTTCATTATCTTTGCGATGGTATTGACAACCTCCCGCCATGAATATTTCGCAAGACCGGATTGATGCCCTGCGCGCCCTGCTCGTTCGGCCCAGCCAGCAAATCGTGATTCTCTCGCACACCAACCCCGACGGCGACGCCATCGGCTCGTCGCTGGCCTGGAGCGACGTGCTCACCTCGATGGGCCACCGCGTAACCTGCATCGTCCCCAACAAATACCCCTACTTCCTCGACTGGATGCCCGGCATCGCCGACGTGGTCATCCACCGCACCGACACCGAGGGGCGCGCCTCCCGCGCCATCGCCGGGGCCGACATCATCTTCTGCCTCGACTTCAACGCCATCTCGCGGCTCGAGAACCTGAGCCAGGAGCTCGCCTCGAACACCACGGCGCGCCGCGTGCTCATCGACCACCACCTCTCGCCCGTCGAGGAGTTCGACATCGCCTTCTCGCACCCCGAGTCGTCGAGCACCTGCTTCCTGGTCTATACGCTCATCGAGCGGATGTTCGGCACCGACGCCATCACGCTCAAGATGGCCGAGGAGCTCTACGTCGGGATGATGACCGACACGGGCAACTTCGCCTTCTCGTTCCTCACGCCCGAGCTGTTCCGCGCCGTGGCGGTGCTTGTCGAGAAGGGCATCCACATCCCGACGCTCCACAACAACGTCTACAACGCCTATACCGAGGGGCGCGCGCGGCTCTTCGGCTACGCCATCAACCGCAAGATGGAGCTCATCGAGGATGGTACGGTGGCCTACATGTCGCTCAAGGAGAACGAGATGCGCCGCTTCCAGTTCCAGCAGGGCGACAGCGAGGGCTTCGTCAACTACGCGCTCACCATCAAGAAGGTGAAGATGTCGGCCATGTTCCTGGCCCACCGCAAGTTCATCCGCATCTCGCTCCGCTCGCGCGGCGACGTGGATGTCAACCTCTTCGCCCGCAAGTACTTCGACGGCGGCGGCCACAAGAATGCCGCCGGCGGCAAATCCTTCCTCACGATGGAGGAGACCATCGCCCACTACATCCGCTCGGTGCGCGAATTCGCCGAGCAGGGCGGACTGGGTTAACGTTAACACCGCGCCCCGGGCATGGACGACTTCCGACTCCGCGTCTTTCTGGCGGCGGCCCGCACGCTGAGCTTCACCCGGGCCGCCGAGGAGCTCTTCATCTCGCAGCCGGCCGTGAGCAAGCATGTCAGCGCGCTCGAAACGGCCTACGGCGTGACGCTCTTCAACCGGCGGGGCAGCCGCCTCTGTCTGACGGCCGCGGGCGAGGTGCTGCTGGGGTGCGCCGAGCGGCTCGAGGCCGAGTACCGCCACCTGCAGTACGCCATGAGCCGCTGCACCGAGCGCCTCGAGGGGGAGCTGCGCCTGGGGGCCAGCACGACCGTCGCCCAATACCTCCTGCCGCCGATTCTGGCCCGCTTCACTGCCCGCTATCCCCACCTTGACGTAACGCTTGCCTCGGGCAACAGCGACCAGATTGAGCAGGCGCTCGAACGGGGCACCGTCGATTTGGGCATCGTCGAGAGCTTCAGCCACCGCCACGGGCTCTTCTACGACCCCTTCACCGAGGACGAGCTGGTGCTGGTCGCCCGCCCCGACGGGGCCTACGGCCGGCTCGAGAGCGTCACCCCCGAGCAGCTCTGCACGCTGCCGCTGGTCATGCGCGAAGGGGGCTCCGGGACGCTCGAGGTGACGGCCGCGGCGCTGGCCCGCGCCGGCATCCGGCTGCGGATGCTCCGGATTGTGATGCGGCTGGGGAGCACCGAGGGCATCAAGGCCTTCGTGCGCAACAGCGACACGCTGGCCATCGTCTCGGTCATTGCGGTGGTCGACGAGCTGCGGCGCGGCGAGCTGCGGGTGATTGACCTCGAGGGGCTTTCGCTGCGGCGCAGCTTCTCGTTCGTCCACCCGGCGGCCGAGCTTCCCGAATCGGTCCGCCGCTTCACGGACTTCGCCCGCGCCTCGCTCTGAGGGTTTGCAGGAGACCCCCGCCGAGCGTTCTCACTTCAAATTGGGCAGCCGCTTTGTGGCCCTTGCCCGCGTCTCCAGCGCTTCATCCTCTCCGCCCTGTTGCCCTGCGCCTCGCTCTGCTCCGCATCCCCGCGCCCCACACTCCGCGCCCCACACTCCGCGTCCCACGCCTCCTCCTCTCGTCCCGTCCTGTCCCTGCCCGCAGCACCGCGCCCCGTACCTCCAGCGTCCGTGCCTCCTCCTTTCCGCCCCTTTTCACCCCTTCATTATAACTTTTGGTTATCGCTTATAACCCTTTTTCGTTTTGACAACTCCGCGCCGTTTCGTACTTTTGCGGCGCAAAAGGGTCCGCCCGCCGCCCCGGCAGCCGCGCGCATCCCTCCCACCAAAAGAGAAAACACGAAAAAACCCGAAAAGTCATGATGGAAAAAGGTACCCGAGCCAACACCCTCCACGGCATCCTGCTCATTGCGCTCTTCTCGTTCGCGGCATTCTACATCGCCGAGATTCCCTTCGTCCGCAGCCTCTCGTTCAGTCCGCTCATCGTCGGCATCATCCTCGGCATGCTCTACGCCAACAGCCTGCGCAACCGCCTGCCCGAGACGTGGGTCCCGGGCATCAAGTTCTGCACCAAGCAGCTGCTGCGCTGGGGCATCATCCTCTACGGCTTCCGTCTGACGCTGGCCCAGGTGGCCGCCGTGGGCGTTCCGGCCGTGGTGGTCGACCTGGTGGTGGTGACGGTGACCATCCTGGGCGGCGTGGCCCTCGGACGCCTCATGCGCATCGACCGCGACACGGCGCTGATGACCTCGACGGGCAGCGCCATCTGCGGTGCGGCGGCCGTGCTGGGCGCCGAGCCGGTGGTCCGCTGCGAGGGCTACAAGACCGCCATCGCCGTCTCGACGGTGGTGATTTTCGGCACCCTCTCGATGTTCCTCTACCCGATTATGTACCGCACGGGGCTGCTCGAAGGACTCTCGGATACGGGCGTGGCCATCTATACGGGCAGCACGCTCCACGAGGTGGCCCACGTGGCCGGCGCCGGCAACGCCATGGACCCCACCGACTCGCTGGGCATCGCCGGTACGGCCACCATCACCAAGATGATTCGCGTCATGATGCTGGCCCCCGTGCTCGTCATCATGAGCTTCGCGCTCTCGCGCCGCCGCCGCGAAACCGCCGCCGCCGGCGCAGGAGCTTCGGCCGACGTCCCTGCGGGCAAGAGCCGCATCACGATTCCCTGGTTCGCCTTCGGATTCATCGGCGTCATCTGCCTCAATTCGCTGCTGCAGTACCTGCTGGGGGTCGACTCCGTGAAGGAGATTCCGCTCAACGGCGCCATCGAGTACATTGACACCTTCCTGCTGACGATGGCCATGACGGCGCTCGGCACCGAGACGAGCATCGACAAGTTCCGCCAGGCGGGCGCCAAGCCCTTCCTGCTGGCCGGAGCGCTCTACCTCTGGCTGGTCGTGGGCGGCTATCTGGTGACCAAATACGTGGTTGAATGGTTGTAGGAGCCTCCGTCCCGGACGGGGCGGACTCCGCATACGATATGAAGGAGATGGAACACAACGAAGCGTTTCTCCGCTTCCGGCTCGGAGCCGGGGCGGAGGGTGACGAGGCGGCCGAACTGCTGCTCTGGCCGGCCGCCCGTCCCAACGGCCAGGCGGTCGTCGCCTGCCCGGGAGGTGGATTCAACCAGGTGGCGCTCGAGCGCGAGGGGTATCCCTTCGCCCGCTGGTTCAACGAGCGGGGCGTGACCTATGCCGTGCTCTGCTACCGCATGCCGCACGGACGTGCCGGCCTTCCGGCCGAGGATATCCGCTGCGCGCTGGCATTCATGCGCGAACGGGCGGCCGAGTGGGGCATAACGCGCCTCGGCGTGATGGGTGCCTCCATCGGCGGCCACATCGCCGCAACGGCCGCCACGCTCTTCGAGGGGGAGGAGCGCCCGGCCTTCCAGATTCTGCTCTACCCCGTCATCACGATGCTCGACGCCTGGGCCCACCGCCCCTCGCGCGGCCGGCTGATGGGCGAGAACCCCTCGGCGGAGCTCTGCGAGCGTCTCTCGCTCGAGCTGCACGTCACGCCGCAGACCGCCCCCGCCTTCATCGTGCTGGCCGAGGACGACGCGGCCGTCTCGCCGATGCACTCGCTGCGCTACTACGAGGCGTTGAGCGCCCGGGGCGTTCCGGCGCAGCTGCACGTCTACCCGCGCGGCGGCCACAGCTTCGCCTTCGACGACGCATTTCCCTATAAGGCGCTCTGGCTCGCCGAGCTGGAACGCTTCCTCGGAGAGGTGTGACCCCGCCGGCTCCCGGCTCCGGTTGTCGGTGTGTTTCCGGTAAGTGGTTCTGGTGCGCTGCCGGTGCGTGGCCCCGGTGCGTGTTGCCGGCACCTCCCTTGTTCTCTTGACGCTTTTGGGCAGCCCCCTTGCCTCCCTTTGGCGTTGTGCAGGTACAACCTGCCGAACACCCCGCTCTTCCGTCTGGAGGAGCGGGGTGTTCCATAAGTGGCGGGGCGCTTCGGAATGGTTGGCGCCGGGCGGGGCCTCTCGGTGCGAAGGACCCCGGATGGAGAATGGTGCGGGGCCGGCTTCGGGGTGCCGTGGTGTGTCTGGCTCCGGTTCGGGGTCAGCCTCGGGAGCGGCTTCTGAGTGCGTAGGGCGGGACGGCTCGGCGTGTGTGAAAAAGGGGCCGGGCGCCTCCCTTTCAGAAACTTTCCGGTCCCTTGCGGTGCGGCGCCGGCGCGTGGGCCGGACGAGACTACCGCTCCGCCTCCTCGAGCCGGGGAAGGGTGGGGTGCTCGTGGCCCGAGTAGCGGAGCACCCGCTCGCGGACGAAGTCGACCGCGCGGCGGAGCTGCGCGGGGGTGAGCGGCTCGGGGTAGCTCATCACCACCAGCGGATGGGGTGCGAAGGGCTCCTCGTAGGAGGGGTGGATGTAGTGACAGGGGTTCTCGACGAAGCCCAGCCGCCGGTAGAAGTGGAGGCGGCGCAGCGCCATCCCCTCGATGGGCGGCTCGATTTCGAGCACCACCGGCCCGTCGGAGCTCCGGCAGTAGGCCTCGAGCGCCCGGGAACCGATGTTGTGCCCCCGCAGGGCGGGCGCCACGGCCAGATGCTCGGCGTAGCGGAACCCCTCGCCCCGCCAGTGGAAGAGGAGCCCGGCCAGCCGGTCGCCCAGCCAGATGCCGTCGGCCGTGAAGGCCGGGTCGGCCAGGGCGCGGATGTGGTGCTCGGCCGAACGTCGTTCGCAGGGCGGAAAGGAGTCGCGGTAGAGGCTCCAGGCCTCGTCCCACCCCGCATCGGCCGGCGAGCGGAAGGGGATGAATCGAAGGTCGTGCTGCATGATGTGTGTCGTTTGGAAGTTTCAGGACGAAGATAGCGAAAATTCCCCGCTCCGCAAAACCGCCGCGCACCTCTCCGAAAGGGCCGCCCGCTTATCCGCATTGCCTGCTGCCCGCTCCTGCCCCCCCCCCCTCGTACCCGCCGCGCCTTGTATCCGCCGCGCTTTGTACCCGCACTCCGCCCCCGCTTCCGCACTCCGCCCCCGCCGCATCCCGCTGTTCGCTCCCGCTGTGTCCCGCTCGCCGTTGTGTCCCGCTCGCCGCCTGCACCCGTTCCCCGCACCCGCCGCACCCCGCCGCCTTCCTTCGATTGCCGCCACCCCCGCAGCACCCCGCTCCTGCCCCCCCCCCTCGTGCCCGCCGCGCTTCCGTCGGCCCCCGCTGCCGTGATTTTTCGGGCCGCCGCACCCCGATTCCGAAACAAAAGCGTATCTTTATCCCCGTATTGTGCGCCCCCGGCCCGCCAATGGCCCCGGTCCGCCGACCCGCTCCGGCCTTTGCTGCTGCTTTCGCGCAGAGCCTTCCGGCGGCCGACCCGGCCCCCGCCGGGTCCCCGGGCGCACCCCGACCTCCGACCCATGAAGAACAGACCGATTTTCACCTTCGACGACGCCCGCCGGCAGACCGCCCCCGTCGCCTTCATGACGATGCTCAAGCCCGCCGGCTCGAGCTGCAACCTCGACTGCAGCTACTGCTACTATCTGGACAAGGCGGCGCAGTACGGCGGCCGTCAGGCGGTGATGAGCGACGAGCTGCTCGAACGCTACATCCGCCAGTACATCGAGGCCAACGATGTCCCCGTCGTGCAGTTCTGCTGGCACGGGGGCGAGCCGCTGCTGCTCGGCATTGACTTCTACCGCCGCGCCCTGGAGCTCCAGCGGCGCTATGCCGACGGCAAGCGCATCGAGAATACGCTCCAGACCAACGGCACGCTGGTCGACGAGCGGTGGTGCGCCCTCTTTGCCGAGAACCGCTTCCTGGTGGGACTCTCGCTCGACGGGCCGCGCGACATCCACGACGCCTTCCGCCGCACGAAGGGGGGCGAGCCCACCTTCGACCGCGTGATGCAGTGCGTCGAGCTCTTCCGCCGCACGGGGGTCGAGTTCAACACGCTGAGCGTCGTGAACAGCCGCTCGGAGGGGCGCGGCGCTGAAATCTACCGCTTCTTCCGCGACGAGGTCCGGAGCCGCTACATGCAGTTCCTGCCCGCCGTCGAGCATGTGGTTGACCTTCCCGGTGCGCGGCGGCCGCTCATCGTGCCGCCCGAGCGCGAGGGGGCGCGGCTGGCCGAGTGGTCGGTCTCGGCGCGCGGCTACGGCGACTTCCTGTGCGACGTCTTCGACGAGTGGGTGGTGCGCGACGTGGGGCAGTGCTTCGTCCAGATGTTCGACGCCACGCTGGCGCAGTGGTGCGGCGTACGGCCGGGCGTCTGCTCGATGTGCGAAACCTGCGGCGATGCGCTGGTGGTCGAACACAACGGCGACGTCTACCCGTGCGACCACTTCGTCTACCCCCGCTACCTGCTGGGCAACATCCGCGAGCAGACGCTCGCCGAAATCTACCGCTCGCCGCAGCGGCGCGAATTCGGGCTGGCCAAGCGCAACACGCTGCCGCGCGAATGCCTCCGCTGCCGCTACTGGTTCGCCTGCCGGGGCGAGTGCCCCAAGCACCGCTTCGAGCAGGGCAGCGACGGCTATCCGCGCAACTCGCTCTGCGAGGGGCTGCAGCGCTACTTCCGCCATGTGGAGCCCTACATGGAGCAGATGCGCGACCTGCTGGCCCGGCAGCAGCCGCCCGCCTGGGTGATGCCCTTCCCCCGCCGGCGCATGGGGCTGCTGTAGGCGCCGCCGCGGCGAGGGGTTGCTGTTGAGGTGCCGTTGCGTGGGGCGCGCCTGCCCGCCTGCCCGCCTGCCCGCCTGCCCGCCTGCCTGCCT